>JAABUS010000961.1_pt1 | contig 67996 bp, 56 predicted proteins | sample 5560161 | NCBI WGS metagenome assembly JAABUS01 (sample SAMN10711885, study PRJNA513376) | rock metagenome | isolation source: Antarctica rocks | place: Antarctica: Victoria Land, Trio Nunatak nord | collected 2016-01-04
CTCCATCGGACGGAGCGCCGTCTCGTGGATCTGTGCGCCTGTCTCGATGACGACTGGGCGGTCGCGCCGCTCACCGTGCTGGGCGCATTCGCCTCGTGGCGGGGCGACGGGGCCCTGAGCCGGATCGCCCTCGAGCGGGCCCTCTCGGCCCGGCCGGGCTACCGGTTGGCCCTGCTGCTGGAGCAGATGGTGGACCTGGCGATCCGACCGGACCGGTGCAGCGCATGACGGCCGTGGCCCGGGCGCGTCAGGGGACTGGTTGTAACCCATTACGCGGACGTCGGGGAGGACAGCGCTACGGCTGGGTATAGTTCCGGACAGGTCATGAGTGCTAGCGCGAAGCCCCGGCTCGCTAGACGGCAACCCTCCTCCGCGGTGGGGTGCCCCGGGTGATGACCGGGCCGTCTCGAGGCGAGGCGGCAAGCGCGGGCCCGGTCAGCTCCGACAGGCCCTGATCCAGGAGCCGTGGAATGACCCTCATCGAGAGCACAGCGGAGCCGTCCTCTCCCATCGACCCCGCTCGATCCGCCCTCCCCGGATCCCCTTCCGCCCACCTCGGATTCGCACGGTCCGCCGCGCGCGACGACATGGAACCCGTCGTGGACAGGACCCGGCGGCGCCAGACGACCGGCGCCTGGCTGGCGGGAGACCCGGTGGCGGCACGCCGCTTCGCGGACGTCGGATCGCTCACCCTGGAAAGCGGCGGACAATTGCCGGCTGTACGGGTGGCCTACGAGACGTGGGGGACGCTCAGCCACGCCGGCGACAACGCCGTTCTTGTCGAGCACGCCCTCACCGGCGATGCACACGTCGACGGGCCGGCCGGCCGTGGGCAGCCGACGCCCGGATGGTGGGACGGTCTGATCGGTCCGGGCCGACCGCTGGATACCGACCGGTGGTTCGTCGTGGCGGGCAACGTCCTCGGCGGCTGCCAGGGCACGACCGGCCCGTCGTCGATCGCTCCCGACGGCTCGGCCTGGGGCAGCCGCTTCCCGTTCGTCACCATCCGCGACCAGGTCGCCGTCGAGGCGCGGCTCGCCGACGCGCTCGGTATCGACTCGTGGGCCGGTGTCCTCGGCGGCTCCATGGGCGGTATGCGCTCGCTGGAGTGGGGCGCCTCCTACCCGGACCGGGTCCGTTGCTGCATCGTGCTGGCGAGCACGGCGTACGCGACGGCCGAGCAGATCGCGTGGTGCCAGGCGCAGCTGCTGGCGATCCGCGCCGACCCCTGCTTCCAAGGCGGGGACTACTACGAGCGGTCGGTCGGGCCGGACGTGGGGCTCGGCATCGCCCGCAGGATCGCCCATGTCACCTACCGCAGTGAGACCGAGCTGGCGCAGCGGTTCGGCCGGGAGCCGCAGGGCGAGGAGCAACCCCTCGGCGAGGGCGGCCGTTACGCGGTCGAGAGCTACCTCGACCATCACGCCGCAAAGTTGGCCGCCCGCTTCGACGCCAACTCCTACCTGGTTCTCACCAACGCGATGAGCTCGCACGATCTTGGCCGGGGCAGGGGCGGTGTCGGCGCCGCACTGCGACGGCTGACGGCCAGGCTGGTGGTCGCCTCGGTCGACACCGACCGGCTCTACCCGCCACGGCTCTCCGAGGAGATCGTCGCGCAGGTCCCGTCGGCCGCGCCGGTGCGGCAGGTGCGCTCGCCGTACGGTCACGACGGGTTCCTGATCGAGATCGCTCAGGTGGGTGCGATCATTCGGGAGGCGCTCGCCGATCTCCCGTGAGCTGACTGGCTGCCGCGGCGCGCATCGGGTAGCGTCGCCGTCGCGGAGGGAGTCCCCGCCCGAGGAGGACCAGTGCCCGTCGTCGTATCGTCCGCCTTCACCCCGGAGGGCCGCAGTGCGCTCCGCGCCGCTGGGAGTGAGGCCTTACGACGGCGAACCGGCCTGGTGCTGGTGCGAACCGAGCGGGAGGGCATGAGCGCCGACGACCCGGACGCCGAAGGGCTGGATGCGGTCCGCGGGGAGGTGGAATCCGAGCTCGCCGCGGCCGGTCTGGCGTACGAGCTCCGGTCGGTCGACGGTGGCGACGACCCTGCCGGCGTATTGCTCTCCGTCGCAGAGGAGGTCGACGCCGAGCTCATCGTCATCGGGCTGCGCCGACGCACTCCCGTCGGCAAGCTGATCCTGGGCGTCAACGCGCAGCGGATCTTGCTGGATGCGCCGTGCGCGGTTCTCGCGGTGAAGGCTCCCTACCTCGGCTGAGGCTGCACCACACTCGGGCGTTTCCCCTGCGTTGTGCCAACTGGCCGCAGACGATTTACAATAGATGTGAGCCTGTCCGCCAAGCCCAGTCCTTCGGCAAGGACCGCCGAACAGGTCCCATCCATTGCTCCTCGCGATTGCTCGTCCTAGCCTTCTTGCTAGGGCCGGTGGTGTGCGGACCGCGCTGCTGAAAGCGACGAAAGGTCATTCGTGTCGCCTGTGTCACCCTCCCCCGAACGTCCAGAACCATCTACTTCTGCACCATCGACTGCTGCACCAGCTCCCGACCGCCCGCGCACGGTGGCGGCGACCTCGACAACCCGGCGCACCGCGACCGCACTGGTCGATGGGGTGGACGGTGCCGACGGCCAGCAGCCCGCAGACGGTTCGGTCTCCGTGGCCGTGAAGAACGCTCCTGCGAGGGCGGCGAAGACCGCCGCAGGCCCAGGGGCGCAACCACCGAAGCGGGCGGCCCGCAAAGCTGCACCGACACCTGGCACGCCGGCGCCGGCCGCCAAGGGCAAGGCTGCGGTCAAGGGGTCGGCGAAGACTGCGACGTCCGGCGCGGGTGACCAGAAGCCGCAGGACTCTACGGACACGGACGACACCGACTCGCTGAACGCGGTCGATGTCGACGTCGACACGGTCGAGATCGACGTCGAGGAGCTTGATGTCGAGGACCTGGACAAGGTCGCGGCCGACATCGCACCGGACTCCGCCGACGCCTCGGACGCCACCGAATCTGCGGACGTCGCCGAACCTGCGGACGTCGCCGTGGAGGACTCCGCCGACCAGGACGCTCCCACCGTGGCTGTCGCCCCCAAGGCCGACGAGGAGGAGAGCGAGGCCGCCGGGTTCGTCCTGCGCGACGACGACGAGGAGGACGCGCCGGCGCAGCAGGTTGTCACTGCCGGCGCCACTGCCGACCCCGTCAAGGACTACCTGAAGCAGATCGGCAAGGTAGCCCTGCTCAACGCCGAGCAGGAGGTGGAGCTGGCCAAGCGGATCGAGGCCGGCTTGTTCGCCGAAGAGCGGATGAACGCCAACGACAAGATGGACATGAAGCTCAAGCGCGAGCTGTGGTGGATCGCGCAAGACGGCAAGAAGGCCAAGAACCACCTGCTCGAAGCCAACCTTCGTCTGGTCGTCTCGCTGGCCAAGCGCTATACGGGCCGGGGAATGTTGTTCCTCGACCTGATCCAGGAGGGCAACCTGGGTCTCATTCGGGCGGTCGAGAAGTTCGACTACACCAAGGGCTACAAGTTCTCCACCTATGCGACCTGGTGGATCCGCCAGGCAATCACCCGTGCCATGGCCGACCAGGCCCGCACGATCCGCATCCCGGTGCACATGGTCGAGGTGATCAACAAGCTCGCCCGCGTACAGCGGCAGATGCTGCAGGACCTCGGCCGGGAGCCGACCCCGGAAGAGCTCGCCCGCGAGCTGGACATGACCCCGGAGAAGGTTGTCGAGGTGCAAAAATACGGCCGCGAGCCGATCTCGCTGCACACCCCGCTCGGCGAGGACGGCGACAGCGAGTTCGGCGACCTGATCGAGGATTCGGAGGCGGTCGTACCGGCCGACGCTGTCTCGTTCACGCTCCTTCAGGAGCAGTTGCATTCCGTGCTGGACACGTTGTCCGAGCGCGAGGCAGGCGTGGTCAGCATGCGGTTCGGGCTCACCGACGGCCAGCCCAAGACCCTCGACGAGATCGGCAAGGTCTACGGGGTCACCCGCGAGCGGATCCGGCAGATCGAGTCCAAGACCATGAGCAAGCTGCGCCACCCGTCGCGCTCTCAGGTGCTGCGCGACTACCTGGACTGATCAGTGGCGCTGAGTGTTCACGCGGCCACCGGGCCTACCTGCTGCCCTGCGGCTAGCGGGAGTCACGGGGCCTGACGGCTGCACTGACCCTGGTCGACCCGATTGCGCGCAGGGAGCCGAGGACGGAGCGGAACGACCGCCGGCGCATGCCGAATGCCCACCGATTGCGCAGGCGCCCAAGCTGGACCAGTCCGCTGGAAGGCCAGAGAGCGGCTCGCAGGCGCTCCCGTCGCCGGCGTCCTTGCCCGACCGCCCGCACCACCGCGCGGGAGTCACCGGCGATGCTCAGGGACTCCTCGGTCGGCGCTGCGTAGCGCACCCGTTCAAGCGTGCCGACGGCGTGGTGAAGCGCGACGGCGTCGTCGCCGCGCAGATACGCCGCCTGCTCGTAGTAGTCGCCCAACTGGCGGGGGGTGCGCGACACCGGCGGCGGCATACCGAGGTCGCCGAGGCGCTCGGTCAGGGCCTGCCACTCCGCTTCGACCCGGTCAGCCGGAGCACCCGCCGCGCGCAGCCGCGAGCGGCGCGTCCACCACGACGTCGCCGGCACGACGAGCGCGCCCGCGAGGGCAATCAACAGCCCCAGCAGCACCAGCAGCCAACTCCGGGACAGCGGGCCCTGCGCGACCGGAGCGACGCCGGTCGCCGGGGCGCCGCCGACGTTCCGCGACTGGTACGCCTTCTCGGCCGCGTTGTCGCTGCTGGTCCGGGGCGCGGTCCGAGCCCCTCCGGCCAGCTCTTCCGGCGAGCGGCCGGAACGGGTGAACGCCCCGCTGCTGCTGGGGGAGGCGTAAGCCGGGGGAGCGCCGCTGCGCTCGGCAGGGGTGGGCTCGAAGCGGGTCCAGCCGATTCCCTCGAAGTACAGCTCGGGCCAGGCGTGTGCGTCCGACGCGCGCACGGTCCAGTCCTTGCCGGACAGCTGGCCCGGCAGGAAACCCATCACCAGACGAGCCGGTATGCCCGACGCGCGAGCCAGCATCACCATCCCCGTGGCGAACTGGACGCAGTAGCCCTTCTTGGTCTCCAGGAAGTTGCTCAACGGGTCGAGGTGCTTCTGCCGCCCGTGCGAGTCCAGTGTCTGCGGCGCCAGCTGCAGCGAGTACTCGAAGTGGCCGTTCGCGCGGAAATACTGCTGAATGGCCATCGCCTTGTCGTACGGCGTCTTGAGGCCGTGGGTCAGCTTGTCGCCGAGCCGGACCACGGTCGCGCGCGACTCCGGGTCGAGCGCGGAGTTGAAGCGCGCCTGCAACTCCGGCGACGCCTTCGCGTCCTCCAGTTGGCTCGTCGCCGGGCTGAGCTGGGAGTAGACGACGCTGTAGTGGGCCGGCCGGCTCTCGACCTCGGCGGTCCCGGTCAGCGGGCTGACCCGCCAGTCGGCGCCGTCCAGGTCGGCCGACCGGATCCTGCTGGGCACGGCCAGGGCCGGCGCGCGCAGGGAGTTGGTGCGCACCTCGAGCCGGTAGTCGTGCCGGGCAATCGTGCTTGCGACGCCTGGCGGCTCCGGGAGCGCGGTCGCCCGGGTGAACGTCGGCGGCTGGTCGAGGAAGCCGTCCTCGATCCACGTGCCGCGGACGTACGTCGACGTCACCGTCACCCGAAGCGGCTCCGGCGTCGGGGCGGAGGTGCGGTAGGTGAGTACCGGCACCGTGCTGCGGTCGCCGAGATCCCGGGCCAGGTCAGCGCTCTGGCTGAAGCCGAAGCTGGTCCCGCTGGCAGCCCCGTCGTCGCTGTGCCCCAGACCGGTGAGCAGGTAGCGCGTGGGCAGGTGCGGCAGCATGACGGGCAGGAGCAGCGCCACCGCGAGGCTACCGACGCCCATGTTGCGGGCGCGGACTCCGAACGCGGAGACGCCGTCGTCGCCGTCGAGGTTGCGCACCGGCGTGAGCGGGGTGGCGCGGGTGGTGCTCCACTGCCGGAGGCGGGAGGTCCCCTGACCGCCCATCATGGCCAGCCACACCGCCGCGGCGGCCAGGAAGTAGATCGGGTGCATCGACGCCCCGCTGTTCGCGGCACAGCCGAGGAACGCTCCCAGCAGGGCCAGGCCCGCCATCGCTGGGGACCCTCTGGTGACCGCCAGGTAGTCGACAGCGATCGCCACCACGCCGAGGATGCAGGCGATCAGCATGACGAGCCCAGGCGTGGCCGGGGCAGGCGCGGAGAAAAACTGGACGGTGTGTTCGGCGTTGAGGATCAGCGCGTTGGCCCGCCGGACCGTGGACAGTGTCGGAAGCCCGTAGAACAGCGTCGAGTGGGCGAACAAGGCCCCGGCCAGCAGCACGCCGGCGGCCAGCTGCAGCATCAGGATCGCCGTGCCCCGCAGGGACGCCGCGCGGCCGAGGGCGCCGACGACCGCGGCAGTCAACACGAGGAAAATGGCCGGCGGCACCCAGGCGGGCTCGGAGAGCAGATTCATCAGCGGCCAGCTGACCACCATCGTCGCGACGGCGGCCAGGGCGGTGTCGAAGGGCCGCGCCGCATTCATCGGACCCCCGCGGTGACGCCGCCGCGCGCGTTGAGAGCGGTCCATGCCGACGCGACGGTGTCGCCGGAACGCACGACGATGGTGCTCCACCCGGCGCCGTTGATCAGATCGGCCAACGCGACGCTGCGGTTGCCCGGCGTACCTTGCCTGCCCGGCGTGCCTTGCCTGCCTGGCCGGCCCAGTCGTGCGGCCGCGAAGGACGCGGTATCCAGCAGCAGTAACAAGCCGGTACCCCCGGGCTGGCGCAACGCGGCGACCTGTCGCAAGGACTGCTCGTCATGATCGGTGACGGCCGCGATGACCAGGCCACCGGCCGACGTCAGAGGAGACGCGGCGCGCATCATCTCGGCGAACGCCACATCGGACCCTTCCGCCGCGAGCGCAAGCGACTCCAGGGCGACGTCCGGCTCGAGCATCTGCGGTGCCAGCCCGTCCCGGACCGTCTCGGTACTGACCAAGTGCACGGCGTACGCCGAGTGGGCGAGGTGGGCGGCGATCGAGGCGAGGGCGCCCACGGCCCACTCGAACGAGCCGCCTGGGCCGCGTCCCGCATGAGCCGACTCGCGCGAGTCCAGGACCAGCACGGCACGCCGGCGAGCGGGCCGGTCTTCCTGGCGCACCATCAGCTCGCCTTGGTGAGCGGTCGCGGGCCAATGGACGCGGCGCAGGTCGTCACCGTCGCGGTATTCCCGGATCGACACGTCGTCCTCACCGTGCAGCGCGACCATGTGCGGCACCGCCCCTTCGGCACCCACGCCGTCGCCGCGCGGGCGGCCGCCGCCAAGCGGCTCGACCCGGGGTAGCACCAGCACGCTCGTCGTCCCCGCCACGGTGGAGGTGACGCTGCTCAGCCCGAACGGGTCACCAGCGCGTACCCGTAGTGGTCCCAAGGAGTGCCGGCCACGGACGTCGCAGCAGATGGGGTAGGTGACCTCGCGCCGGTCGCCCGGATCCATCCTCGGGATGACGAACCTCGGCCGGTCGCCGAGCACGTACTCCACGTGCTCCCGGGCGACCAGCACGGGCAGGGCCCGGGTCGTCGCGTTGTGCAGCTCGATCTCTACGGTCGCGGCCTGGCCGACGACCAGCGGTGACGGGTGGACCACGCGGAGGACGCTCAGCTCGGGACGCGCCCGGCGGCTGGCGACCGCTGCGAGCATCGGCAGGAAGGTGAGCAGCACGCCGATGCGGGTCAGGTCGGCGAAGCCGAAGCCGATGCCCGACAGGGCCAGGGTGACCCCGGCCGCGACGAACGCCCGCCCGCGGGTGGTGAGCACATTGCGGATGCTGTCCATCACCGCCGCCCTGCCGGCACGGGCACGCGGCGCACGATGTCCGCGAGGATGTCGGTCGTCGAGCGACGGGCCAGCTGCGCCTCGCCGGTCGCAATCACGCGGTGCGCGAGGACCGGGCCGATCAGGGCCTGTACGTCGTCGGGCAGGACGTGCAGGCGGCCCTGCAGCGCCGCATGCGCCCGTGCCGCGCGGAGCAGGTGAAGGGAGGCGCGTGGCGAGGCGCCCAACCGCAGCGACGGAGTGTTGCGGGTGGCAGTCACCAGGTCCACCACGTACGTCTTGACCGCTGTACTGGTGTAAAGGCCGCGGACGATGTCGATCAGCGCCGACATCGTGGCGGCGTCGGTGACCGGGCGCAGCTCGTCCAGCGGTTCGGTCTTGCCGTGCGAGTCCAGCATGGCGAGCTCTGCGCTGCCGGAGGGGTAGCCCATCGAGATGCGGGCCATGAACCGGTCGCGCTGGGCCTCGGGCAGGGGGTAGGTGCCCTCCATCTCGATCGGGTTCTGGGTCGCGATCACCATGAACGGCCGGCTCAGCTCGTAGGTGCGCCCGTCGACGGTGACCTGTCCCTCCTCCATGCACTCCAGCAGGGCGGACTGGGTCTTGGGGGAGGCCCGGTTGATCTCGTCACCGACGACGACGTTGGCGAAGATGGCGCCGGGGCGGAACTCGAAGTCGCGCACGTCCTGGTTGAAGACGCTGACGCCGGTGATGTCGCTCGGCAGCAGGTCCGGGGTGAACTGGACGCGGCGTACCGTGCAGTCGATCGAGCGGGCCAGGGCCTTGGCGAGCATGGTCTTGCCGACCCCCGGCACGTCCTCGATGAGCAGGTGACCCCCAGCGAGCACCACGGTGATGGCGGTCTGCACGACGGCGGGCTTGCCCTCGATCACGGACGTCATCGCCTCGGTGATCAGCCCAGCGACATCGGCGACCTGGGCGAGCCCCACCTCGGTGGTCTGGTCCGTCATGGGACGTGAGCCTCTCCTTCGAAACGCGCTCGCCGTCGGGTCGGCGGGCCACCGCAGCTGCCGGTGTCACCGGCAGGCAGCGAGCGCGCAGGCCCGGCTCCCGTCTGGTCACTGTATGTCGCGGGCGCAGCACCGGTGGGTGGGTATGCCGACAACGTTCGCCGACCGTTCGGCCGGGCAGTACCTCGCGGAGGGCACCTCCATTGTGCGCCACGCCGGGCCGCGCCGTTACCCCGCCGTGACCGGCTCCGGCGCCCTCGCGGTGAGCGACCAGCGACCAGCGCCGCTTCGGGTGCGAAAGGGAGGGTACGCATCCCCGAAATGGTTGACGGTGGGGGGAAGTGGAGTAGAGTGGAGGAAGTCGGAGAGCCGGGGAACACCGAGCAGCTGGAGGGGACGGGTGGCGCGTGTTCCTCGGGACCTACACCCCGCGGCTGGACGACAAGGGTCGGCTGTTCCTGCCGGCCAAGTTCCGCGACCGCCTCGCGGACGGACTGGTGATGACCCGGGGCCAGGAACGCTGCCTGTACGTCTTCCCCGAGAACGAGTTCGCGCACATCGCCACGACCATGCAGAGCGCACCGCTGACGAGCAAGGGCGCGCGGGACTACCTGCGGGTGTTCCTTTCCGGAGCCTCCGACGAGGTGCCGGACCGGCAGGGGCGCGTGACTGTCCCGCCGGGACTGCGTGCGTATGCCGCCCTGGTGCGCGACTGCACGGTGATCGGCGCCGGATCGCGCGTGGAGATCTGGGACTCCGCCGCGTGGACGGCCTACCTCGCGAGCACCGAGCAGGCGTTCGCCGACCAGTCCGAGGAGGTCATCCCGGGGCTCCTGTAGCCACCGCCCCTCCTACGTCCCGGACCCTGCACGTGCCATCGCTGCCCTCCCTTCCCCGCTTGCTTGTCACGAGCTCCACCTGCCGTCCCTGCTCCCCGGTCTCCACCCGCGCGTCGTCGCCGTCCAGGCGCACCTTCCCCGGTGCCTGGCCCCACGCCGTTGCAGCGGTTGGAGACCCGAGACCAGGGCCGGCGGCTGACCGGCCAGCGCCTGATCACCTACAGCCCGATCACCTACAGCAGGAGGGCACGACGGCGATGAGCGCACCGGGGGGAGCCCACCAGCGGCACGTCCCGGTACTGCGTGACCGGGTGGTCGAGCTGCTGGCTCCCGCGCTCGAGCCGCCGTCGACACCGCTGGGGACACCGGCGCGGACCGTCGTGGTCGACGCGACGCTCGGACTGGGCGGCCACGCCGAGGCGTTGCTCCGGCGCTGCCCGGACGCACGCTTGATCGGCATCGACCGGGACGAGCAGGCGTTGGAGCTGGCCGGGAGGCGCCTGGCGCCGTTCGCCGATCGCCTGGACCTGGTGCACACCGTCTACGACGAGCTGTCCGCAGTGCTGGAGCGGCTCGGCCTGCCGCGCGTACAGGCGGTGCTGTTCGACCTGGGCGTCTCCTCGCTACAGCTGGACGAGGCGGACCGCGGCTTCGCCTACCGGCACGATGCGCCGCTGGACATGCGGATGGACCAGGGCACCGGCCCGAGCGCCGCGGACGTCCTCAACACCTACGACGCACCGTCGCTCGAGCGCATCCTTCGCGACTTCGGCGAGGAGCGCTTCGCCCGCCGGATCGCCACGGCCATCGTCCGGGAGCGGGCCACCGCCCCGTTCACCACGTCGGCGCGGCTGGTGGAGCTGCTCCGAGCCGCCATACCGGCCGCCTCGCAGCGCAGCGGCGGCCACCCGGGCAAGCGGACGTTCCAGGCCTTGCGGATCGAGGTCAACGGCGAGCTGGCGGCCCTGTCGATTGCGCTGCCCGCAGCCGTCGAAGCGCTCGCCGTCGGCGGCCGGATCGCGGTGCTGAGCTACCACTCGCTGGAGGACCGACTGGCCAAGACCGTCCTGGCCGGCGGATCCCGCAGCACCTCGCCCCCGGGTCTGCCGGTGGAGCTCCCGGAACGAGCGGCATACCTGCGGCTGCTCACCCGCGGCGCCGAGGAGCCCCCCGCGTCAGAGACGGCGACCAATCCCCGCGCGACGTCGGCCCGGCTCCGGGCCGCCGAGCGCATCCGCGAGACGAAGGGATCGCCGCGATGAGCCAGCCGGGCGTTGCCGTTGCCGGGACGGGGGCTGCCGCCCGCGAGCCGTCCCTTCCGCCGCTGCGGGTGGTGCGCGGCTCGCAACTGCCCGCCGGCAGTACGGCGTTCGGGGTGCTGTGTGCCGTGCTGCTCGGCGTCGGGCTGGTCGGACTGCTGCTGATCAACACCACGCTGTCGGCGCGCGCGTTCACCCTGCACGCGCTGCAGTCGACGTCGGGCCAGCTCGGTGACGCGCAGGACGCGCTGACCCAGCAACTGGCGAGCGAGCGGTCGCCGGAGCGGCTCGCCCAGCGCGCCACCGCACTGGGCATGGTCCCGGCACAGTCGGTGGCGTTCGTGCGCCTGACGGACCACAAGGTGCTCGGCGTGGCGAAGGTGGCCCAGCCACAACTCGGATTTAGCGTGGTGACAACGCCCACGCCTCCGAAGAGTGCTGGCGCCGGCAATGCGGCAGCGGGCTTCGTCGGAATGGGCACGTCGTCGCCCGGGCAGTCGGCCGGCGGCCGGCTGCCCCAGACGAGCAGCACCAGCGTCAGCACGAAGGGGAGGACGACCACGACCAGGACGGTCACGACGGTCACGGACGCCAAGCACGGCGCCATCACCGAAACCACCACCGCCCTGGCGGTCACCGAGGGCAACGACGGCGCCGGGAAGCCGACGACGACAGCGCGCACGACGACGACGGTCCGCCGGACCCGCGTGAGCGACCGCGGCACCACGACGGTCAGCCGCGTGATCCGGCCCGACGGCACGACGACCACGACGACCACGACGACGTCGGCGGCGCCCGGCACCGGCACTTCGAATCCGTCCGGCGCCGGCCTGGGGCCGGCCGCTCCGCTTGACCAGACGTACCCGACGACACGGTGAGTCCCCGTCAGGCAACCGATCGGGTGACCCGGCCGCGCGTCCCGCGGGCGCCGCGCCCTCCCGCGGGCGTCGTCGCCCATCCGCAGCGGCGGCTGCGATTCATGCTGCTGACCGTGCTCTTCGTCTTCAGCCTGTTCGCCGTCCAGCTCCTGCGCCTCCAGGCGGTGGACGCCTCGCCGATGGCCCGCAAGGCCCTGGGCGCCCGCCTGGCCAAGCAGGTCGTTCCGGCACCGAGGGGCGACATCGTCGACGCGGGCGGCGTGGTGCTTGCCACGACGATCGACCGCTACGACATCAGCGTGAACCAGAAGGCGGTGAGCGAGTACGCGCGGTCGGTGGGCGGCCACCGGAAGGTCGTCGGAGTAGCCGGGATAGCCGGGGCGGCCGGGGCAGCGGCGCAGCTTGCCCCCCTCCTCGGCAAGACCCTGCCGGAGATGACGGCGCTGCTCACCGGGAGCAGAGGCTTCGCGTACGTCGCGAAGAACGTGCCGGCCCTGACCTGGCGAACGATCAAGGCGCTGGGGATCAACGGCCTGGACGCCGAGCTCAGGACCCGTCGGGCCTACCCGACTGCCGCGTCGGCAGCGTCGCTGGTCGGTTTCGTCCAGAACGACGGAACGCCTGGGGGAGGCGTGGAGCAGCTGATGAACCGCCGGCTCAAAGGCACCCCCGGGGCCACGACATACCAGCAGTCGGCCGCCGGCCAGGAGATCCCCACGGCGGCGCAGACGCTGACCCCGGCCCTGCCGGGGCATGCCGTCCGGCTCAGCATCAACAGCGACCTCCAGTGGTCGGCCCAGAACGCCATCGCGCAGAAGGTGATTGAGACGAAGGCGCTGTCCGGCAGTGTCGTGGTGCTCAACGTCAAGACCGGCCAGCTGCTCGCCGTCGCGAACTACCCGACGTTCGACCCGAACACGATGGCCGGTGCCGCGTCGGCCAATTTGGACAACCGCGCGTTCGACGAGGTCTTCGAGCCCGGCTCGACCAGCAAGGTGATGACGATGTCGGCGGCGCTCGAGGAGGGTGTCGCCACCCCCACCACGCCGGTGACCATCCCGCCGTACCTCATCCGGGCCGACCACAAGGTGTTCCACGACTCACACGCCCACGGCGTCGAGCACCTGACCGTCGCCGGCGTGCTCGCCAAGTCCAGCAACCTCGGCTCGATCAAGATCGGCGAGCAGGTGCCTGCGGCGACGATGCACGACTACCTCACCAAGTTCGGGGTGGGTCAGCCGTCGGGTGTCGGCTTCCCCGGCGAGAGCCGCGGGCTGCTCGCGCCGGTCAAGGACTGGAACGGCTCGCAGCGCTACACGGTCCTGTTCGGGCAGGGCCTGTCGTTGACGGCGGTCCAGGCGGCAGGGGTCTTCCAGACCATCGCCAACGACGGCCTTCGGATGCCGCCCCGGCTGGTCGAGGGTTACACCGCTGCCGACGGCACGTTCAGCCAGGCGCCGGCACCGGCACCGGTGCGCGTCATCTCGCCGACCGTGGCCAAGCAGGTCCGCGAGATGATGGAGGGCGTCGTCGGGCCTGAAGGCACGGCTGCCGCGGCGCGCGTGGCCGGCTACCGGGTCGCGGGCAAGACCGGCACCGCCGACCGTTACGACCAGGCGGCGAAGCGATACTCCGGCAAGACTGCCTCGTTCGTCGGCTTCGCACCGGCGGACCACCCGCAGATCGTCGTCGCAGTCGCCCTGCAGCGGCCGCTCAACGGCTACTTCGGCGGCAGCGTGGCGGCACCGGTATTCGCCCAGGTCATGCGCTACGCGCTGGCGGAGTACGCCATCCCTCCGACCGGTACCAAACCGCCGCACCTCACGCTGACCGTGCCCAAGGACTCCACCGTGGTCAACGCGTTGACCGGCTCCTCCACCACCGAGGTCAAGCACCCCGTGGCCACGCCGCCGGCGGCGCGGCCCGGATCGGCTCCGCGCACCGCGACCTCGCCGGGGGACTCCGCACCGGCCTACCGCTGGCCGTCGTACCTCGTGCCTGCGGAAGGGGCGATCGCGCCGCCGGGCGGCCTCCCGCGGTACCAGTCCTCCGCGCCGGGCTCGTCCCCATCCCCGTCACCGTCGTCGTCATCCTCGCCGCCGTTGAGCCCGCTGGCCCCTGGCCGGTCGTCCCTGCGTCCGCGGTAGGCGCGGGCCCTCGCGGTAACGTCCTGCTGTGCAGCCGAAGGCCCAGCCCCTGCGCCCCGCCGTTCCGCCCGCCCTCCGACTCTCGGATGCAGCGGCCTGCGCGGGCCTGCGGCCGTCGGCCATACCGGCGGCGTGGGACCAGGTGGTCCTCACCGGTGTCACGCTCGACTCCCGCACGGTGCGACCAGGTGAGCTGTATGCAGCGCTGCCCGGCGCGTCGGCCCACGGGGCCGATTTCGCTGGGCAGGCGGTGGCCGCCGGCGCTTCGGCGGTCCTGACCGACCCGGCCGGTGAACAGCGGTTGCGCCGGTCGGGACAGGCGGACGGCATACCGGTCATTTCCGTCCCCGACCCCCGGGGAGTCCTCGGCGCGGTGGCAGCGGCGGTTCAGGGCCATCCGGGAAGCGACCTGCTCCTGCTCGGGGTGACCGGCACGAACGGCAAAACGACGACGGCGTACCTGCTGGACTCGGCCCTGCGGGCGCTCGGCCGGACGACGGGATTGCTCGGCACGGTGGAGACGCGCATCGCCGGCGAACGCTGGCCCAGCGTGCGGACGACCCCGGAGTCCACCGACGTCCACGCCCTGCTGGCGGTGATGCGCGAGCGTGGCGTCGAGGCCTGCACGATGGAGGTGTCCAGCCATGCCCTCGCGCTGCACCGGGTCGACGGGCTCGTCTTCGACGTCGCGGGATTCACCAACCTCTCGCAGGACCACCTGGACTTCCACGGGACGATGGAGCAGTACTACGCGGCCAAGGCGGAGCTGTTCACGCCGCTGCGTTCGCGCCGGGGCGTCGTCTGCGTCGATGACGCCTGGGGCGAGCGCCTGGCCCGAGCGGCGTCGGTGCCGGTCGAGACGGTGGCGTCCGCGGCGGACGTCGGTGCCGACTGGTGGCTGGATCCCGCCGCGCCCGGCGACCCGGCGTTCATGCTGCGGTCGTCCTCCGGGGGACCGGTACTGGCCCTGCGCTCGGCGCTGCCCGGCGAGTTCAACCGGGTCAACACCGCCCTCGCCGCGGTGATGCTGCTGGCCTGTGACATCCCGGCCACCGCTGTCGCGACGGCTCTGCGGGCCGACCCTCACGTGCCCGGCCGGATGGAGCGGGTCGATGCAGGTTTGCCCGGGCAGCCGCTGGCGATCGTCGATTTCGCGCACACCGCCGAAGCGGTCGCCTCGGCCCTGAGCGCTCTACGCAGTCTCACGACCGGGCGCCTGGTGGTCGTGCTCGGGGCCGGCGGGGACCGCGACCGGGGCAAGCGGCCGCAGATGGGACGGGCCGCGTTCGAGCATGCCGACGCGGTCGTCATCACCGACGACAACCCGCGCTCGGAGGACCCTGCCGCGATCCGTGCGGAACTGCTTGCCGGTATGCCGGCCGGTGTTGCTGCCGGTATGCCGGCCGGTGTTGCTGCCGGTATGCCGGCCGGTACGTCGGCTCCTGGCGAGGGTGTGGTCCTGGAGGTCGCCGGCCGGGCCGAGGCAATCCGCCGGGCGGTGGGATTGACGCAGGGGCCGCAGGACACCGTCGTCGTGGTCGGCAAGGGTCACGAGACCGGGCAGGAGGTGGCGGGGGTCGTCCACCCGTTCGAGGACCGGGCAGAGCTGCGCGCCGCCCTGGACGAGCGGCGGCTCGACCTGCTTCCCAGGGCCGAGCCCGCCTCATGATCCCGATGCCACTCAGCCGGGTCGCGGCGATCACCGGCGGCGTACAGCATGGCGCGGACGTGCTCGTCGACGGGGCGGTCGTGACCGATTCGCGCGCCGCGGTGCCCGGCAGCCTTTACGTCGCCAGGGTCGGCGAAGCGCTGGACGGCCACCGGTTCGTCGGTCCCGCCGCTGCCGCCGGTGCTGTCGCGGCCCTCACCGCCCGACCGGTGCCAGAGCTGCCCTGCGTCGTCGTACCCGATGTGCAGGCGGCGTTCGCGGCACTCGCCCGCGCCGTGATCGACGCCAGCCCGGACCTGACGGTCATCGCGATCACCGGCTCCTCCGGCAAGACGAGCACGAAGGACTTGCTGGCGGTCGTCCTGCGGGACCTCGGCGAAACCGTCGCGCCGGAGGGCTCGTACAACGGCGAGGTAGGCGTGCCGCTGACCGTGTGCCGGGTGACGCCGCAGACGCTTTACTTGGTGGTGGAGATGGGCGCGCGGGGGATCGGGCACATCGCCTACCTCTGCGGGATCGCCCCGCCGCGGATCGCCGTCGTGCTCAACGTCGGCACCGCTCATGTCGGCGAGTTCGGCTCCCGCGAGGCCATCGGCCGGGCCAAGGCGGAGCTGGTCGAGGCCCTGCCGCCAGACGGGGTAGCGGTGCTCAACGCCGACGACCCGGTGGTGAGCGCCATGGCCGAGCTGATGCCGGTGCGCTCGGTCCAGGTCGGCACCGCCGCGTCGGCCGACGTCCGCGGGAGCGACGTGGAGCTGGACGGCGCGGGGCGCGCGGCCTTCACCCTGCACGCGGCGGGCGGCGAGGCGCCGGTCCGGCTGGCCGGCTACGGCGAGCACCACGTCGCCAACGCGCTGGCCGTTGCGGCGGTGGCGCTCGAGGTCGGTATGCCGCTGGGGCGGGTCGCGCAGGCGCTCACCGACGCGCGGCCGGCAAGCCGCTGGCGGATGGAGGTGACCGAGCGGCCGGACGGGCTCACCGTCGTCAACGACGCCTACAACGCCAACCCCGATTCGATGAGGGCGGCGCTCAAGGCGCTGGCGGCGATGGGGCATGCGGGCGAGAGCGACGGCGCCGCCGGCCGGAGACGGACGTGGGCCGTCCTCGGCGAGATGCTCGAGCTGGGACCGGAGTCCATCGCCCAGCACGACGCCGTCGGCCGCCTGGCGGTGCGCCTGAACATCTCGCACCTGGTCGCCGTCGGGGAGGGAGCTCGGCCGATCGACAGCGGTGCGCGGCAGGAAGGGTCGTGGGGACAGGAATCGGCGTGGGTGGTCGATACGGACGCGGCATACGAGCTGCTCAGCGAGCAACTGCGCGGCGGTGACGTGGTGTTGTTCAAGTCGAGCCGCGATGCCGGGCTACGGTGGCTCGGAGACCGGATCGCCGGGGCGCCAGAGGTGCCGCACGCCGCACGGATGGGGACCACGAGGTGAAGGCAGTGCTCATCGCCGCTGCCTGGGGGCTGGTGGTGTCCCTGTTCGGTACGCCGATGCTCATCCGGGTGCTGGTCCGCAAGAGCTACGGGCAGTTCATCCGCGACGACGGACCGACCTCGCACCACACCAAGCGGGGCACGCCCACGATGGGCGGGGCGGTGATCATCGGTGGTTCCCTGACGGGGTATGCCGTCGCCCATCTGGCCACCCGCACCGCGCCGACCATGAGCGGCATGTTGGTGCTCTTCCTGATGGCCGGCCTGGGACTGCTCGGTTTTCTGGACGACTACCTCAAGATCTCACGGCAGCGCAGCCTCGGGTTGCGCACGCGCGAGAAGCTGATCGGCCAGGCGGCGGTCGCGGTCATCTTCGCCGTCCTGGCCCTGCAGTTCCCCAACAGCCGGTTTCGCACTCCTGCAGTGCCATTCATCTCGTTCGTCCGCGACACCAACATCAACCTGGCGTTCGCGGGCACGACGCTGGGCGCGCTGCTGTTCGTGTTGTGGGCCAACCTGATGATCTCCGGGACCAGCAACGGGGTGAACCTCACCGACGGGCTGGACGGGTTGGCCACGGGCACCAGCGTCATGGTGTTCGGGTCGTACGTGCTCATCGGCATCTGGCAGTTCAACCAGAACTGCCAGGGCAACCCGACCGCGAAGTGCTATGAGGTGCGCGACGCGCATGACCTGGCGGTCGTGGCCGCGTGCGTGATGGGTGCCTGCTTCGGCTTCCTCTGGTGGAACGCGTCTCCGGCCAAGATCTTCATGGGCGACACCGGCTCGCTCTCGCTCGGCGGCGCGCTCGCCGGACTGGCGATCACCACTCGGACGGAACTGCTCGTGGTCATCCTCGGCGGGCTCTACGTCATCATCACGCTGTCGGTCATCATCCAGGTGGGGTCCTACAAGCTCACCGGCAAACGGGTATTCCGGATGGCGCCCCTGCAGCATCACTTCGAGCTCGCCGGCTGGAACGAGGTCACAATCGTCATCCGCTTCTGGATCATCGCGGGCCTGTTCGTTGCGCTCGGGCTGGGCATCTTCTACGCCGAGTGGGTCGTGGGCCTGTGATGCCCGAGCCCGACAGCTCGCGGCTCTCGGGACTCACCCACCAGGGGGCCGACTGGTCCGGGCTGCGTGTCCTGGTCGCCGGTCTCGGCATCAGTGGATTCGCCGCGGCCGACGCGCTGCTCGAACGCGGCGCAGTCGTCACGGTGGTGGACGGTGTCGACCCCGCGGCGAGCGGCGTCGTGACCGAGCGGGCCCAGATCCTCGGCGTCCTCGGAGCAGACGTCCGGCTCGGCGCGGTACACGTCACTGCCGTGCCTGATGACACGGACCTGGTCATCGCTTCTCCCGGCTGGCGCCCCGATCAGCCGCTGCTCCGCGATGCGGTGGCCGCCGGCATACCGGTATGGGCGGAGGTCGAGCTGGCCTGGCGGATGCGGCCGCGTACGGGCGCGGCACCCTGGTTGACCGTCACCGGCACCAACGGCAAGACCACGACGGTCAACATGCTCGCCTCGATCCTGCGCGCCGCCGGCCTGCGCGCCGCAAGCGCCGGCAACGTGGGCACCCCGCTGCTCGAGGCGGTCCTCCACCCGGAGCCGTACGACGTCCTGGCGGTCGAGCTCAGCAGCGCCCAGTTGGTGTGGTCGCACTCGATCTCGCCGCTGGCGTCGGCGTGTCTCAACGTCGCCGCCGACCATCTCGACTGGCACGGCTCCGCCGAGGCGTACCTCGCCGCCAAGGGCAAGGTCTACCAGCGGACTCAGGTGGCCTGTGTCTACAACGTGCAGGACGAGGCGACCGAGCGGCTGGTCGAGCAGGCCGAGGTCGTGGACGGCTGCCGCGCCGTCGGGTTTACCCTCGGCGTGCCGTCGCCCTCCATGGTCGGCCTGGTCGGCGACGTCCTGGCCGACCGCGCCTTCGTCGAGCAGCGGCAGACCTCCGCCGCGGAGCTCGGCACTCTGGCGGACCTGCAACGAGGGGACGCCGCCGCGATCGGCGGTGAGCACCCGGTTGCACCCCATTACGTCGCCAACGCGCTCGCCGCGGCGGCTCTCGCCCGGGCGTACGGCGTCCCGCCGGTGGCCGTACGCGACGGCCTGCGGGCGTTCGTCCCGGACCCGCACCGGATCGCCGACGTCGCCGTCGTGGCCGGAGTGCGCTTCGTGGACGACTCCAAGGCGACCAACCCGCACGCCGCAGCCGCGTCGCTCGCCGCGTTCGAGCCGGTGGTCTGGGTGGCCGGCGGCCTGCTCAAAGGCGCCGACGTCGACTCGCTGGTGCAATCGGTGGCGACCCGGTTGCGGGCGGCGGTCCTGATCGGCGCGGACCGGGAGCGGCTCGCCGGCGCTCTGGCGCGACACGCGCCGGATGTCCCGGTCGTCGACGTGGCCAGCACCGAGACTGACGCCATGGATCTCGTCGTGGGCCATGCCGCGGCGCTCGCCCGGCCGGGCGACGTCGTCCTGCTGGCGCCCGCTGCCGCGTCGTGGGACATGTTCACCAGCTACGGTGCACGGGGCGACGCGTTCGCCGCCGCCGTACGCCGCCATGCGGCGCGTGCCGGGGGAGCGGCCGGTTCCGGCCCGGCGGACGACGGCGGGACCGCAGGCTCGTGACCACCAGCACCACCGGCTCGCCGAGGCGGCCGGGCGCTGCCGCCTCGGGAGCCGCGCAGGCCACGACGCGTACCACCGCGACGTCGCCCAGGACGACGGCGACCACCGCGACCACGAGGACGCCGCCGAAGGCGCCGCCGAAGACTAAGATGTGGCCCGCGGAGCGGGGTTCGACCAGTTCCCGTGTCACCACCGTGGAGCCCAACTGGTGGGGGAGCGCCCGGCTCGACTCGCCGCTCACCACCTACTACCTGCTCGTCGGGGCGACGTCCATCCTCGTCGTCCTCGGGCTGGTGATGGTGCTCTCGGCATCCAGCATCACCTCAATCACGACCAGCTCGTCGCACTCGCCGTACACGATCTTCCTCAACCAGGCCAAGTACGCGCTGATGGGCCTGGTCGCTGCACTCGTCGCGAGCCGGTTGAGCGTCCGGGTCTGGAAGCTGCTCGCGATCCCAGCACTGGTCGCGGCCATGGGGCTGCAGGCGATGGTGTTCACCCGCCTCGGCGTCGACGTCAACGGCAACCGCAACTGGATCCAAGTCGCCGGCCAGCGGCTGCAGCCCTCGGAGTTCGGCAAAATCGCGCTGGTCCTGTTTGCCGCACTCGTGCTCACCACCAAGCGCCGGCAGCTCGGCGACTGGAAGCATGCGGTGGTGCCGCTGGTCTTTCCCGCCGGCCTGCTGCTGCTCGGCTTGGTCCTCAAGGGTCGCGACCTGGGCACCTGTCTTGTCCTCGCGGCGATCCTCGTCGGGGTCCTCTTCGCGGCGGGCGTGCCGTCCCGGGTGTTCTTCGCGACCGGCACGCTGCTCGCCGTCGCTGCGCTCGGGCTGGCCCTGACCAACTCGAACCGCTTGGGCCGGATCGACCTCTGGGTGCGCGGCTGCACCAACGTCAAACTGTGCTGGCAGACGACGCAGGGCCGCTACGCGCTGGCCGACGGCGGCTGGTGGGGGGTGGGCCTCGGTGCGAGCACCGAGAAGTGGCAGTGGCTGCCCGAGGCACACAACGACTTCATCTTCGCGATCATCGGCGAGGAGCTGGGACTTCCCGGCACGCTCGCCGTTCTCGCGCTGTTCGCCGTCCTGGCCTTCGCCTGCTACCGGCTCGTCCGCGCCTCCACCGACCACTTCGTGCGGATCGCGACGGCCGGGGTGATGACCTGGGTCCTGTTCCAGGCGATCGTCAACATCGGCGCGGTGATCGGGCTGATTCCGGTGATCGGCGTCCCGCTGCCCCTGGTCTCCAGCGGCGGATCGGCTCTGCTGACCACGCTGATCGGGCTGGGCATGCTGATCGCGTTCGCGCGTCGCGAGCCTGCCTGCGCCGACGCGCTCGCGGCGCGGCCGGGAGTGGTCCGGCGCTCGCTGGCAGTGGTCGCCGGTGGCCGTCCCGAGTCGGCGCACCCCGCTGGCACTGCCGGCACTGCTGACGGTGGGAGGCCACGCGCCCGCGGTGGCAGCGGCAAGGCCGGTCGGCGCAGGAGCCCGGTAGGCCGATGACCCCGGGCCAGGGCCGGCCGGCGTCGGTGCTGCTGGCCGGAGGCGGCTCGGCCGGACACGTCTCCCCGCTGCTCGCCCTCGCCGACGCCCTCCGGGCGCGCGACCCGTCGGTGCGGATCACGGCGCTCGGCGCCGAGACCGGGTTGGAGCACCGCCTCGTGCCGGTCCGCGGATACGACCTGCGCACGATCCCCAAGGTCGCCTTCCCCCGCCGGCTGTCGAGTGCGGCCACGGCCCTGCCCGGTGACCTCCGTTTCGCCGTGGCGGCCGCCGCGGCGGCCATCGACGCGGTCGAGGCCGACGTGGTGGTCGGCTTCGGGGGATACGTCTCCTCGCCGGCGTACCTGGCGGCCCGGCGGCGCGGCATACCGGTGGTCGTCCACGAACAGAACGCCCGTCCCGGCCTGGCGAACCGGCTGGGGGCACGGCTGACTCCCTACGTCGGGACGACGTTCGCCTCGACCCGGCTGCCGCATGCCCGCGTCGTCGGTATGCCGCTGCGCCGCGAGATCGCGAGGCTCGACCGCGCGGCCTCCCGCGACGAGGCGCTGGCGGCGTTCGGGCTGGTCGACCGCCGTCCCACGCTCCTGGTCACCGGGGGCTCGCTTGGGGCACAGCGGCTGAACGAGGCGTTCGCGGCGCGGGTCGGCGCCCTGTGCGCCGCGGGCGTGCAGGTGCTGCACCTCACGGGGCTCGGCAAGGAGTTCACGCCCGAGCGGCCGGAGGCCGGTATTGCCCAGGAAGCCGGTATCGCCGAGGAAGCCGACGCCGCGGCGGACTACGTCGTGCTGCCCTACGCCGACCGGATGGAACTCGCCTACGCCGCCGCCGACCTCGTCGTCGCCCGCGCCGGCGCCAGCACGGTCTGCGAGCTGACCGCGGTCGGCCTTCCCGCCGTCTACGTGCCGCTGCCCATCGGCAACGGCGAGCAGCGGTTCAACGCCGCCGATGTCGTCCGGGCCGGTGGCGGCCTGCTGGTGGACGACGCCGCCCTCACGCCACAGTGGATCGAGCGGGTCCTGCTGCCCCTGGTCTGCGACCCCGAGCGGCTTGCCGCGATGGCCGCAGCAGCGCTCTCGGTGGGGGTCCGTGATGGCGACCAGCGCCTGGCGGCCCTGGTCGACGAGGCGTGCAGGTTGCCGCGTCGCCGGCGCCGCGTCCCGCGTCCCCAAGGACCGAGCCCCGGCCCGGCGTCATGACGGCGACGACCGGCCGCTTCGACTTCGCCGCCCCGCTGCCCACCCGAGACCAGCTGGGCCGGGTTCACCTGATCGCCATCGGCGGCGCCGGCATGTCGGCGGTCGCCGAGCTGCTGGTTCGAAGCGGTATTGCGGTGAGCGGCTCGGACGCCAAGGACTCGCCGGCCCTGCGGGCGCTCGCGGCGCAGGGCGCCGTAGTCCACGTCGGTCACGACCCGGCGTACCTCGCGGGCGCGGACACGGTCGTGGTGTCCTCAGCCATCCGGGAGGACAACCCGGAACTGGCGGCGGCACGATCCCGCGGCCTGCGAGTGCTGCACCGGGCCCAGGCCCTGGCCATCCTGATGCGCGGCCGCCGGACGGTCGCCGTCGCGGGAGCGAACGGCAAGACCACCACGACGGCGATGCTGACCGTCGCACTGCGCCAATCCGGTGCCGACCCGGGCTTCGCGATCGGCGGCCAGCCGGTGCAGTTGAGCTCCAATGCCGCGGTCGGCGGGGGCGACATCTTCGTCGCCGAAGCCGACGAGAGCGACGGCTCCTTCCTGGTCTACGGTCCGGAGGTCGGTGTCGTCACCAACGTCCAGCCGGACCACCTCGACTTCTACCGGACCTTCACTGCGGTGCAGGGGGCCTACGACCGGTTCGCGCAGTCGGTGTCGGCCGGTGGGCTGGTTGTGGCGTGCGCGGACGACGCCGGCTCCGCCCGGCTGGCCCAAGCGGCGCGGCGACGCGGCCAGCGGGTGCTCACCTACGGCGTGGGCTCCGACTCCGACGTCCGGCTCGGCGAGACCGCTTCGCACGGTCTGAGAACCACCACGACGCTCTCGGACCAGGGCCGGTCCCACGTCCTGCGGCTGGAGGTCCCCGGCCGGCACAGCGTGCTGGATGCTGCCGCCGCCTACATTGCGGCGACGCACGGGCTCGGCGTGGACGCGGATGCCGTCGTGACCGGCCTGGCGTCCTTCGCCGGCACCCGCCGCCGATTCGAGCCGGTCGGTGAGGCGCGGGGCGTCCGCATCGTCGACGACTATGCCCACAATCCGGGCAAGGTGGCGGCGCTGGTCGAGACCGCCCGCGGCCTCGCGGGCGACGGCCGGCTCGTCGTCGCCTTCCAGCCACACCTGTACTCCCGCACGCGCGACTTCGCCGGCGAGTTCGCCGCCGCCCTTTCCGGGGCAGACGTCGTCGTCGTCACCGACGTGTATGCGGCCCGGGAGGAACCGTTGCCCGGGGTCACCGGGTCCCTGATCGCCGACCTCGTCGCAGGCGCCTCCGCCGCCGCCAGACCATCCGCCGGACCATCCGCCAGACCATCCGCCAGGCCCGAGGTGCACCACGTCCCCGATGTAGCGCGTCTGGCGACGATGCTGTCGGCACTGGTCCGCGCCGGGGATCTCGTAGTTACCGTGGGGGCCGGGGACATCACCGGGGTCGGTCCGCAGTTGCTCAGACTCCTACGCGCAGCCCCGTCGACGACGTTCCCCCACGGCGACGGCGACGGCGACGGCGGGTCCGACAGCACATCAGAGGAGGAACTCACATGACGGCGCGTCCCACCCGAGCGACCGGCACGGTGGACAGGCCGGCGACCGTTGGGCGGTCCACGGCAACAGCGGCGCGACGGCCGACGACGGCCGAGCGGTTCGCCCGCCGGGCGGGCACGCCGCGCCGCCTCACCCGCAGGCTCGCATGGTGGCTGTTGGGAGTGGTGGTGACAGCCGCGCTGGCGGCGTGGGTGGTGCTGGCCAGCCCCCTGCTGAGCGTGGGCACCATCACGGTGAGCGGCGTTCCCGCCGCTGCTGCAGACGGCGTCCGGTCGCGGGCGGCCGTCCGCCTGGGGCAACCCTTGGCCCAGGTGGACACGACCGCCGTCGCCGCCAGGGCGCTGGCGCCGGACCTGGCCGCCGTGACAGTTCGCCGCCAATATCCGCGGACCCTGGTGATCACCGTGGTTCCGCGAGTGCCGGTTCTCGCCATACGAAACCCTCAACGTCAAGTAGAGGTTCGGGATCGATATGGCATCGTCTTCGGTATCGCCGCGGAGCCGCCGCCCGGCGTCCCCGTCCTGGACGCCTCGGCGTCCCCGTTCGCGCCCGGCGCCGTGACGACGGTGACGACCGTCCTGCAGAACCTGCCCGCGGCCGAGCGCGCCAGGGTCTCGCACGTTGGCGTGAGCCCCTCCGGTGGGGTCAGCTTCCGGCTGGGCAAGATCGACGTCGTCTGGGGCGACGCCGGAGAGTCCGCGCTGAAGGCCCGGGTGCTCGACTCCGTTGCCCGCAAAGCAAATTCGCGTATCGACGTGAGCGCGCCGCTGTCGCCCGCGGTCCGTTAGCGGGGGACCTGCGCACCAGCTGCCGGTCCGCTCCGGCCTACGTCGGCGTCCGCTGCCGGGCAGTCGTCGACATCGCTCGGCGACACGCCGCGACGAGGTTTGATCGTTACCCTGCCAAGCCGTAGCGTCAGCGCAACGCGGCTCGCCGAAACTCTCAGGCTCAGGTTCACCCTCACTCTTCGGGCACCCTCGGACTTCACGGAAAGGCTCCCTTGTGGCAGCACCGCAGAACTACCTGGCCGTCATCAAGGTCGTCGGTATCGGCGGGGGTGGCGTCAATGCCATCAACCGGATGATCGATGTCGGCCTCAAGGGCGTCGAGTTCATCGCCATCAACACCGATGCGCAGGCCCTGCTGATGAGTGACGCCGACGTCAAGCTCGACGTCGGCCGGGAGCTCACCCGTGGACTCGGTGCCGGCGCGGATCCGGAGGTCGGCAAGAAGGCGGCCGAGGACCACGCCGAGGAGATCGAAGAGGTCCTCCGGGGAGCGGACATGGTGTTCGTCACCGCAGGGGAGGGCGGCGGGACCGGCACGGGCGGTGCGCCGGTCGTCGCCAAGATCGCCCGGGGCCTGGGCGCGCTGACCATCGGGGTGGTGACGCGGCCGTTCACCTTCGAAGGCCGGCGCCGGGCCAACCAGGCGGAGACCGGCATCGCCGGGCTCCGCGAAGAGGTCGACACGCTGATCGTCATCCCCAACGACCGCCTGCTCTCGATCAGTGACCGGGCCGTCAGCATGCTCGACGCCTTCAAGAGCGCCGACCAGGTGCTGCTGTCCGGCGTGCAGGGCATCACCGACCTGATCACCACCCCGGGTCTGATCAACCTCGACTTCGCCGACGTGAAGTCGGTGATGCAGGGGGCGGGTTCTGCGCTGATGGGCATCGGGTCTGCCCGCGGCGACGACCGCGCCGTTCAGGCAGCCGAACTGGCGATCTCCTCCCCGTTGCTCGAGGCCAGCATCGACGGCGCCCACGGTGTGCTCTTGTCCATCCAGGGCGGCTCGGACCTGGGGCTATTCGAGATCAATGAGGCGGCCCGGCTGGTCCAGGAGGCGGCACACCCGGAGGCCAACATCATCTTCGGTGCGGTCATCGATGACGCCCTCGGGGACGAGGTGCGGGTCACCGTCATCGCGGCCGGCTTCGACAGCGGGGGGCCAACCCGCCGCGTCGACGAGCGCGCGCTGGGTCAGGTCGCCGGGTCGACGCAGCGGTCGTCGCAGGCGGCCACCGCTGCCGCGACGCGGACGCAGTCGACGCCATACGAACCTCAGCCCAGTTCCTCCGGTCCGTCGGGGCCGCAGAGCCACCCGGGCGAGCCGGACCCGTCCACCAACGGGGTGCCGCAGCAACCGGCTCCGGATGAGCACGAGCCGAGCCCGGCGAACGAGCCGGCCTACGCGACAGCCGGTGCGCCGTCGGGGGGGCAGGAGCCGGTGCGTCCCCCCCGCTCGGTCACGTTCGACGACCACGACGATCTCGACGTGCCCGACTTCCTGAAGTAGCCCGAGGTCGTCTCCCTGGCACTGGGCAGCCCCAGCTTCACCTGGCGCGAGTCGCGCGCCGGCGAGAGCGGGGGCCAGCCGGGCATCGAGTGGGCGGTGACGTCGCGCCATGGCGGCGTCAGCTCGCCTCCGTTCGACGAGCTGAATCTGAGCGGCTCCGTCGGCGACGACGCCGATGCAGTGGCGACCAACCGCGCCGCCCTTGCCGCGGCCTTCGGCCTCGCCCCCGACCGGCTGCTCATCCCGCGGCAATGCCACGGTGCTGACGTCGCCGTGGTGACCCAGCCGTGGACCGGACAAGGGCCGGAAGTCGATGCCGTCGTCACCCGGTCGAGCGACGTTGCGCTGGCCGTGCTCGTCGCGGACTGCGTCCCCATCCTGCTCGCCGATCGCAGCACCGGTGTCGTGGCCGCCGCTCACTGTGGTCGGCGCGGTCTGGTCGCGGGGGTGTTGCCGGCCACGCTCGAGACGATGCGAAGGGTGGGTGCCGATCTCGCCAGAACCGAGGCGGTCGTAGGCCCGAGTGTCTGCGGGCGCTGCTACGAGGTGCCGAAGGCTCTGGCCGACGACGTGGCCGCGGCGGTCCCGCTCACGGCAACGGTGTCGTGGACCGGTACGCCCGCGCTGGACCTTGCCGCCGGTGCCGTCGCCCAGCTCGGCGACGCCGGGGTCGCGGTCCGGTGGCTGCCGGGGTGCACTCGCGAGAGCCCGCACCTCTACTCGCACCGGCGTGACCACCGAGGCGGGCGGTTCGCGTCTGTGGTGCGGCTGCTCCCGGGCTGAACCGGGACCGACACGCCAGCGTGTCGGTCGCCCAATACGCACGCGGGACAGGCCACTTCGGTAGCGTCGAACTCGACCAGCCGACTCAGGGACGCCGACTGAGCGGGGTCGAAGGGCACGACGGCCGGCGGCCATGACGATCGACCAGAGACCGCACGAGACGCAGACAGCAAGGAGAGCTCGAGATGGCTGGGGCACTGCGCAAAACCATGGTGTACCTCGGGCTCGCCGAGGAAGACGAGCACGACGCCTCGTACGACGAGTACGCCGACTCCGATGAGCACGCCGGCCAGCACGGCACCGGAGCAAGCCCAGGTGGCCAGAACGGGCACGCTCGCGAGGGCCTCGGCTCGAGCCACGGCGGCGGCGCTCACGCGCTGCGGCCGGAGGAGATGCGGTCCATGCGCGAGGAGCACTCCGCCGGCGTGACCCGGCTTCCCCAGCGCACTCCGGTGGCCCGCGTGGTCCGCGAGCCCGAGGTCGGCGCACTGAACCGGATCAGCACCGTCCACCCCCGCACCTACAACGAGGCCAAGAACATCGGCGAGAGCTTCCGCGAGGGCATCCCGGTGATCATGAACCTGACCGACATGAACGACGCCGACGCCAAGCGGTTGGTCGACTTCGCCGCAGGCCTGGTGTTCGGGCTGCACGGTGCCATCGAGCGGGTCACGAGCAAGGTGTTCTTGCTCTCCCCGGCGTACGTCGAGGTGACCGCCGAGGACGCCGAGGCGCGGCCCGCCCGCTTGTTCAACCAGAGCTGACGTCGCGCAGCTTTCGCGCTCGTGTCCGGTATTCATGTCCGCTAGCGGTCGGGGCGCGGTGTTCGGGCGCGGCACAATAGTGGGATGTACGCCGTGAGGTCACTCCTGTCGCTGCTGGTCTACGTCTTCTTCATCGCTCTGATCGGCCGGCTCGTGCTGGACTGGGTGCAGGTTCTCTCCCGCCAATGGCGTCCGCGTGGGGCGGTGCTGGTGATGGCAGAGGGCGTCTACACCGTCACCGACCCGCCGCTGAAGGCGCTGCGCCGGGTCATCCCGCCGCTCTCGCTGGGTGCGGTTCGGGTCGACCTCGCGTTCCTGGTCCTCATGCTGGCGGTGTCGGTGGCCCTACGCATCCTGGGTCCTTAAGCGCAGTTCGACGCGACCTTCCAGGGCCGGTTCAGAGGTCGCGACGTCGCAGGGTCGTCCCAGGTCCGCACAGGTCCGCACAGGTGTGAAGGGACCGGCGCGATGGCCTAGGGTCGGTCCGAACAATCTCCCCCGCCGGCTGCCTTGCGCTTCCCCAGCTCAGGTTCGTTACGGTGGGTCATCCCCATTCGACCGTTAGAGGTGACGTCATGACGCTCACGCCCGAGGATGTCCTCAACAAGAGCTTCACGGCAACGCAGTTCCGTCGCGGCTACGACGAGCGCGAGGTGGACGACTTCCTCGACGAGGTCGTTGCAGAGTTGCGCCGGCTGGGCGGCGAGAACAGCGAGTTGCTTGCACAGGCCGGCCGGTCGGCCGGCTCCGGTGACGGCGCTGCTTCGTCGATCGACCGGCTCGCCCCCGGCGTCCAGGACGCCGACGGCGACCGCGCTGCCGTAGGGGCCGCGGAGGAACGTCGGCGCGCGGCCGAGGCCGCAGCCGAGGAGGCCGAGCGTCAGGCGGCCCAGCGCATCGCGGCGGCCGAGCAGTCCGCGCAGGAGGCGCAGCGTTCCGCCGAGGAGTCGATACGCGCTGCGGAGGAAACTGAGAAGGAGGCCGCCGAGCGGGCCCAGGCGGCACAGGAGCGCCAGGAGCAGCCAGCGGCAACGGCTTCCAGCGGCACCGGGGACGCGGATCTGGGCCAGTCGGTTGCTCCCGGCGGCGTCGAGGGCGCTGCCGCGGGCAGCGAGAGTGCCGCAGGCAGCGCTGCCGCGGTGATAGCGCTGGCGCAGAAGCTGCACGACGAGTACGTCGGCGAGGGCGAAGCCACGCGCGAGCGTCTGATCCGCGAGGGTGAGGAGCACCACACCAGGATCGTCGCCGAGGCGGAGGCCCGGCACCACGAGCTCACCTCCACGGCGCAGGAGCAGCACGACACCCTGCTCACCCAGGCGCAGTCCCGCCATGACCAGCTGCTTTCCGAAGCCACCACCGAGCGCGACCAACTGGTCACCGAGGCGCGGGAGCGTTCCGCCGGCATGGTTGCCCAGGCCCAGGAGCGCAAGCAGGAGATTTTGGCCGAGCTGGGTCGCGAGCGTGACCAGCTGCAGGCGACGATCAACCAGCTCCGGACGTTCGAGCGTGACTACCGCAGCCGGCTCAAGACCTACATCGAGAGCCAGCTCACCTCGCTCGAAGCCGGCCGTGCCGATCTGCCTGCCGCCGACGGACAGCACACCGACGGGCCGCCGCACGGCGAAGGGCAGCACAGCGAAGGACAGCACAGCGACGGACAGGCGGCGCAGGCCAAGTCGTAACCGCCGAGGCCGGGTGCCCACCCGTGACGGGTGGGCACCCGGCTTGTGCGTTGTGCGCGTGTTGTCGAGGTAGGGTGCCTGCGGGCCGGCGCCGTTGAGCGCGCAGGGACCTCGTCCGCCGCCGCGGCGCTGACCGCTCGCGGCAGTACATCTTGCGACCCGAGAGGCCGGCAGATCATGACGGTGAACAGAGCTGCGCGAGCCCGGGCCAGCGCCCCGGCGACGAAGGCACCGCCCGCCGAGGCTGCGGCACCCGAGGGCGAGGCCGCTCCGGCGAAGAAGAACAGCAGCGCCCCCCGTCGGCGCAAGCCCACCTCATCCAGCGCGCCCGCTGGCACGCCGAACGGGTTGGCGGCGACCACTGACACGCCGAACGGATCGGCCGCGACCGGCCGGTCGAGGCGCACCGCGCCTCCCGGCGTACTGGCCGTGCGCGGAGACGAGGAGCCGTGGACCGAGCAGGAGCTGGCCGGTGTCCGCGCGGACCTCGAAGGCGACGTCGCCCGGTTGCGCACCGAGATATCGGTCGCGGAGACCGACCTTGCCGGCCTGATGCGGGACGCCGGCGACGGCGCAGGTGACGACCAGGCCGACGCGGGAGCCAAGACCTTCGAGCGAGAGCAGGAGATCTCGCTCGCGGACAACCAGCGGGAGATGCTGGAGCAGAGCGAGCACGCTCTGGAGCGAATCGCCGACGGGACCTATGGGCGATGCGAGTCGTGTGGCAACCCGATCGGCAAGCTTCGTCTGCAGGCCTTCCCCCGTGCCACGCTGTGTGTGCCATGCAAACAGAAGCAGGAGCGTCGCTGATCGCTCTCGACCCGGCCGAGGGACCGCCGATCCCTTCGCGGCGCGGGCGGCGCCACCTCTTCGGCACGCTGGCGGCGGTGGCTCTCGTCGGCTACGTGGCGGACCAGCTGACCAAGTCGTGGGCGCTGCAGCACCTCACTCTCGAGCGGCCACGTCCGCTCGTCGGTGACCTGCTGCGGATGAACCTCACGCGGAACGCGGGCGCAGCCTTCTCGATCGCCACCAACGCCACCTGGGTGCTGACGGTCATCGCCGCCGTGGTGGTCCTGGTCATCGTGCGCGCCAGCCGGCGGCTGGGCAGCGTCGGCTGGGCGGTCGCCCTCGGCCTGCTGCTGGGCGGGTCGCTCGGCAACCTCACCGACCGGATCGTCCGCGAGCCGGGGATCGGCCGGGGCCACGTGGTCGACTTCCTGGAGCTGCCGCACTGGCCGATCTTCAATGTCGCCGATTCCTGCATCGTCAGCGCCGCGGTGCTGATCGGCATTCTGGCCCTGCGCGGCAGGAGCCTGGACGGGACGCATGCCGTCCGTGACGGCGCGCATGGCTGACGTCCGGTCCCTGTCGGTGCCGGACGGTCTGGGCGGCGAGCGGGTCGATGCCGCGCTCGCCCGACTGTTCGGGCTGTCCCGGAGCAAGGCCGCGGAGCTCGCTACGGCGGGAGCGGTGCAGTTGGACCACCACCGCGTGGGCAAGTCCGAGCGCCTCATCCCTGGGTCGTGGCTGGAGGTGTCGCTGCCCGACCCCGGCGCGCCGACCGGTCTGGAGGTTCGCGCAGAGCCGGTGCCCGGTATGACGATCGTCCACGACGACGCCGACATCGTGGTGGTGGACAAGCCCGTGGGGGTGGCGGCGCACCCGAGCGTGGGGTGGACCGGTCCCACGGTGATCGGCGGGCTGGCCGCCGCGGGGTACCGCATCTCGACGTCCGGGGCGCACGAGCGGGCGGGCATCGTGCACCGCCTGGACGTGGGCACGAGCGGGCTGATGGCGGTCGCCAAGAGCGAGTTCGCCTACAGCAGGCTGAAGAACGCCTTCCGCGCGCGGACCGTCCAGAAGACCTACCACGCCATGATCCAGGGACTCCCGGACCCGTTGCAGGGCACGATCGACGCGCCGATCGGCCGGCATCGCGGCCACGAATACAAGTTCGCGGTCATGTCGGGCGGCAAGGCGAGCATCACCCACTACGAGATGCTCGAGGCCTTCCGGTCGGCCGCGCTGGTCCAGGTCCAGCTCGAGACCGGCCGGACCCACCAGATCCGGGTCCATTTCGCCGCGCTGCACCACCCGTGCGTCGGCGACCTCACCTACGGCGCCGATCCGGTGCTGGCGGCCCGGCTCGGCCTCGAACGGCAGTGGCTGCACGCGGTGGGCTTGGCGTTCGAGCACCCGGGGACGGGGGCGTGGGTGCAGTTCACCAGTTCCTATCCGCCGGATCTGCAACACGCGCTCGATCTGGCGCGTCACGGCGCCACCGGTGTCGCAGGCCGGTCGTAGACTTCTCTGCGATGTCCCTGCCCGCAGCCCCGAGTCCCGCACGGGGAGCAGGAGAGCAGTTCGTCCACCTGCACGTGCACACCGAGTACTCCATGCTCGACGGCGCCGCCCGCATCGACGCACTGCTCCAGAAGGCAGCCGAGCACGGTATGCCCGCTCTGGCCACGACCGACCACGGCTACGTCTTCGGCGCCTACGAGTTCTGGTCCAAGGCCCAGAAGTACGGCGTCAAGCCGATCATCGGCGTCGAGGCCTACCTCACACCAGGCACCCACCGCAGCGACAAGACTCGGGTGAAGTTCGGCGACGGGGGACGAGACGACGTCTCGGGGTCCGGCGCCTACACGCACATGACGCTGCTGGCGCGGACCACCGCCGGGATGCACAATCTGTTCCGGATGTCGTCCCTGGCCTCCCTGGAGGGCTTCTACTACAAGCCGCGGATGGACCGGGAGCTGCTGACGACCTACGGCCAGGGGCTGATCGGGACCACCGGATGCGCCGGCGGCGAGATCCAGACCCGGCTGCGGATGGGCCAATACCGCGAGGCGGTCCAGGCGGCGGCGGAGTTCCGGGACATCTTCGGAGCGGAGAACTTCTACTGCGAGGTCATGGACCACGGCATCGACGTGGAGCGGCGGACCATGGCTGATCTGCTGCGCCTGGCGAAGGAGCTCGGGCTGCCGCTGCTGGCGACCAACGACCTGCACTACACCCATGCGGAGGACGCCAAGGCCCACGCTGCGCTGCTATGCGTGCAGTCGGCATCGACGCTGATGGACCCGGCCCGGTTCAAGCTCGACGCCGACGAGTTCTACCTCAAGTCCTCCGAACAGATGCGCCACATCTGGCGCGACTACCCGCAGGCGTGCGACAACACGCTGCGCGTTGCGGAGCAGTGCGAGGTCGGGTTCACCGAGGCCGAGGGCCGCTACATGCCACGGTTCCCCTGCCCCGAGGGGGAGAACGAGACGAGCTGGTTCGTCAACGAAGTCGAGCAGGGGCTGCACCGCCGTTACCCGGGCGGCATACCCGACGCGGTGCGCCGCCAGGCGACCTACGAAACCCAGGTCATCCTCGACAAGGGCTATCCGGGCTACTTCCTGGTCGTGGCGGACTTCATCAACTGGGCAAAGGCGCGCGGCATCCGGGTCGGGCCGGGCCGCGGTTCCGGCGCGGGTGCCATGACGGCATACGCGATGGGCATCACCGACCTCGACCCCTTGCAGCACGGGCTGATCTTCGAGCGGTTCCTCAACCCCGAGCGCCCTTCCCTTCCTGACTTCGACGTCGACTTCGACGAGCGCCGCCGGGGCGAGGTGATCCGCTACGTCACCGAGAAGTACGGCGAGGAGCGGGTCGCCCAGATCGTCACCTACGGCACGATCAAGGCCAAGCAGGCGGTCAAGGACGCCGCCCGGGTGATGGGCTTCCCCTTTGCGATGGGGGAGCAGCTCACCAAGGCGATGCCGCCGGCGATCATGGGCAAGGACGTGCCGCTGGCCGAGATCTTCAACCCCGCCCACAAGCGCTACGGCGAGGGCGCGCATTTCCGGGCCGCGCACGAGCAGGACCCGCAGGCGCAGGAGATCGTCGCGACCGCGCTCGGCCTGGAGGGCCTCAAACGGCAGTGGGGCGTTCACGCGGCCGGCGTCATCATGTCCAGCGAGCCGCTGCTCGACCTGATCCCGATCATGCGCCGCGAGCAGGACGGCCAGATCATCACCCAGTTCGACTATCCCAGCTGCGAGACGCTGGGCCTGGTAAAGATGGACTTCCTCGGCCTGCGCAACCTCACCATCCTCGACGACGCCATCGTCAACGTCCGGCGCAACCGCGGCCTCGAGATCGACCTCGAGGCGCTGTCCAAGGACCTGAGCGACCCGGAGACCTACCGGCTGCTCCAGCGCGGCGACACCCTCGGGGTGTTCCAGTTCGACGGCGTCCCGATGCGCTCGCTGCTGCGGCTGATGAAGCCCGACCGGTTCGAGGACATCTCCGCGGTGGGTGCGCTCTACCGCCCCGGTCCGATGGGGGCCAACAGCCACACCAACTACGCCCTGCGCAAGAACGGCCAGCAGCCGATCACCCCCATCCATCGTGAGCTGGCCGAGCCGCTGGAGGAGATCCTCGGGGCGACCTACGGGCTGATCGTCTACCAGGAGCAGGTCCTGCTCATCGCCCAGAAGGTCGCGGGCTACTCGCTCGGCAAGGCCGACCTGTTGCGCAAGGCGATGGGCAAGAAGAAGCGCGAGGTGCTGGACGCCGAATACGTCGGCTTCGCCGAAGGTATGGCGCAGCGCGGCTTCTCCCCGGAGGCGGTCAAGGCGCTGTGGGACGTGCTCGTGCCGTTCTCGGACTATGCCTTCAACAAGGCCCACAGCGCGGCGTACGGACTGGTCTCCTACTGGACGGCTTACCTCAAGGCCAACTACCCGGCCGAGTACATGGCCGCCGTGCTGACCAGCGTGCGCGACGACAAGGACAAGTCCGCGCTGTACCTCAACGAGTGCCGGCGGATGGGGATCAAGGTCCTGCCGCCCGACGTGAACGAATCCGCGGCCAACTTCACCGCCGTCGGCACCGACATCCGCTTCGGGTTGGAGGCGATCCGCAACGTCGGGCACAACGTCGTCGATGCCGTCGTCGTCGCGCGCGAGAGCAAGGGCCGGTTCGCCTCGTTCGAGGACTTCCTGCGCAAGTCGCCGGCGGTCGTCTGCAACAAGCGCACGGTGGAGTCCCTGGTCAAGGCCGGCGCATTCGATTCCCTCGGTGAGACGCGACAGGGGCTGGTGCACGTGCACGAGGCGTACGTCGATGCGCTCGTCGTCGAGAAGCGTCAGGAGGCGATGGGCCAGGACTCACTCTTCGGTGGATGGGGCGCCGTCGACGTCGGCGCGTCAGATTTGGACGGTATGCCGCCCGGCCAGGTCGGGTCGGTGAGTCCGCTGATCGACTTCGTCGTGCTTCCCGTGGTTCCGAGCATCGAATGGGACAAGCCGACCCTGCTGGCGTTCGAGCGGGAGATGCTCGGTCTCTACGTGTCCGACCATCCGCTGTTCGGGATCGAGCACGTCCTTGCCCAGCACGCCGACACGCCGATCGCCGCGCTCACCGGTGACGACAGCAGACCCGAGGGAACGACGGTCACGATCGCGGGGCTGATCACGGGGCTGCAGCTCAAGCGGACCAAGAAGGGTGACCTGTGGGCGATCGCGACGGTCGAGGACCTGGACGGTGCGATCGACGTGCTGTTCTTCCCCTCCACGTACCAGGCCGTGTCCTCGATGCTCGGCCACGACGTCGTCTGTGTCGTGCGGGGCCGGGTCAATCGGCGTGACGATGCCGTCTCCCTCTACGCCCATGAGCTGACCCTTCCGGACCTGCGCGAAGGCCCCCGCGGGCCTGTCGTCGTCTCGCTCCCCCTCGGGCGGGCAACCTCGGACGTGGCGACGCGGATCAAGGCGATCCTGGCCGAGCACCCCGGCGTGACCGAGGTCCACCTCAAGCTGACCCAGCCCGGACGGTCGGTGTTGATGCGCCTGGACGACTCGCTGCGGGTGACCCCGTCGCCGGCGTTGTTCGGCGACCTGAAGGCCCACCTCGGGTCGTCCTGCCTCAGCGGTTGACCCGCTCGGGCCGGGAGGACGTCAGCGCTTTGTAACTCCTGCATAGCCGGAATGGGTTGCCTCAGGCCGAATCCCAGGTGAGGATGGATGTCGAGGACGGCCGAATTGGCCGCCCCCGCACCGACCCGCGGTCGTCCTTTTCGACCGGTCCGGACCTGGAGGGGGCGGCATGGTCGCCAACCGCGCAATGACGTTGCCAGAGCTCGTATTGCCGACATCGCCCGAGATCGGGCTGGACGAGGCCCGTTCGCACATCGAGGATGTGGCGCTGCGGCCTTCCACCATCGGTACCGTCGGGCTCGAACTCGAATTCCATCTGGTCGACCTGCGATGCCCCGTGCAGCGGGTCGAGTGGCCGCGGGTCGCGGCCCTGCTCGCGTCGGTGCCGGAGCTGCCCGGCGGGAGCCGGCTGACCGTCGAGCCGGGCGGGCAGGTCGAACTGTCCTCACCGCCCGCGCCGGACGTCCGGTCCAGCATCGCGCTCCTGCGCCGTGATCGGGCGATCTTGGGAGCGGTCGCGGCCGATGCCGGGTTCGGCCTGGCCGGTCTCGGCGCCGACCCTGCCCGGCCGTCGCGCCGGGTCAACCCGGGCAGCAGGTACGTCGCGATGGAGCGATACTTCGACGCCGCCGGATTCGGCCACCAGGGGCGGGCGATGATGGGCTCCACCGCAGCCCTGCAGGTCAACCTGGAGGCCGGACCGGCGAATGCATGGCCGCAGCGGCTGGCCCACATCCACCGGCTCGCTCCGGTCCTCGGCGCGATGTCCGCGTGCTCGCCGCTACTGGCCGGTCGTGCTTCCGGCTGGGCGTCGATGCGGCAGCAGGTCTGGAGCAGCCTCGACCCGGGCCGCTGCCGTCCGCTGGCGCCCGGCGACCAGCCGGCGTCCGCGTGGGCGGACTACGCCATGTCCGCGCCGGTGATGCTGACCCGGGACGGGCCCGATGCACCGGCCGTGCCGGTGCTCGGCCAGGTGACCCTCGAGCAGTGGCTGTCCGGTGCAATCCTCGCCGGTCGCGCACCCGGGCTGGAGGATCTGGACTACCACCTCTCGACCCTGTTTCCTCCGGTCCGCCCGCGCGGTTACCTCGAGATCCGCTGCGTGGACGCCGTGCCCGACCGCTGGTGGCCGGCCCTGGCCGCCATCATCGTGACCCTGATCGACGATCCCGTGGCCGCCGATGCGGCGGCCGAGGCCTGTGCACCGGTCAGCGACGCGTGGCGACTCGCGGCGCGGAGTGGACTGAACGACCCGGTGGTTGCGCGGGCCGCGCGGCGGTGCGTCGAGATCGCGGCACAGCACTGCCCTCGCGAGTTGCGGGGGGACGTGGAGGCGTACGCCGACCTGGTGAGCGCCGGCCGGACGCCTGGGGACCACCTGAGTGAGGTGGCCGCCGCCCGCGGACCGCTCGCCGTACTGGAGGAGGAAGCCCGTGCGTGAATCGCTGGCGCGTGGCCTGGAGACGGCGCGGGCACGCACCCTGGCCCTGACCGAGTTCGACGACACCGAGCTGTTCGAGCAGGTCAGCCCGCTGATGAGCCCGCTGGTGTGGGACCTGGCGCACATCGGGCAGCAGGAGGACCTGTGGCTCCTGCGCTCCGGCGATCCGCGCCGGGACGGGATGTTGCCTCCGCAGGTCGACCGTCTGTACGACGCGTTCCTGCATTCGCGGGCCGAGCGCCCGACGCTCCCACTGCTGACGCCGGCCCAGTCGCGCCGGTTCCTGCACGACGTGCGGGGTCGGGTCTTCGACCAGTTGGACCGCGCCGACGCGCTGTTCCCGTTCGCCATGGTGGAGCAGCACGAGCACCAGCACGACGAGACGATGCTGGCGACCCACCAACTGCGGCCGGGGCCGGGGCTGCTCGGTGAAGGGACCCCGATACCACCCGGACGGACCATGCCGCACGACGCGGTGCTGGTGTCGGCCGGCGAGTTCGTGCTGGGTGTCGACGCGGACGCGGAGCCGTGGTCGCTGGACAACGAGCGGCCGGGGCACGTCGTCGACCTCCCCGCCTTCCGGATCGGCCGGGTCCCGGTGACCAACGCCGAGTGGCAGGGGTTCGTCGCGGGCGGCGGCTACGGCGAGCCGCGATGGTGGTCCGCTCGCGGCTGGCAGCACCGCCGCCAGGCCGGACTTGAACGGCCGCTGTTCTGGTCGGCGGACGGCAGCCGCCGCCGGTTCGGAGTCACCGAGGACGTTCCACCGGACGAGCCGGTGCAGCACGTGAGCTACTTCGAGGCCGAGGCGTACGCCGCCTGGGCCGGCGCCCGATTGCCGTCGGAGCAGGAGTGGGAGAAGGCGTGCGCCTGGGACCCGGCCGCCGGCCGCAGGCGACGCTGGCCATGGGGATCCCTGGAGCCCACAGCGCAGTTGGCCAATCTCGGCGGTGGGGCGCTTCGGCCTGCTCCGGTCGGCGCCTACCCGGCCGGCGCGTCCGCTTACGGCGTGGAGCAGCTCATCGGGGACGTCTGGGAGTGGACGTCGTCGGACTTCGTGCCGTGGCCCGGATTCGTGCCCATGCTGTACGACGCCTACAGCGGCCCGTTCTTCGGCGGCGACTTCCGGGTGCTGCGCGGCGGCTCGTGGGCCGTGGCGCCGAGCGCGGTCCGGCCCTCCTTCCGCAACTGGGACCTGCCGATCCGCCGGCAGATCTTCAGCGGGGTCCGCCTGGCATGGGACGCGTGACATGTGCCGCCACCTCGCCTGGATCGGTGAACCCCGCACCGTCGCCTCACTGATGCTGGAGCCGCCGTACGGGCTGCTCACGCAGTCCTACGCTCCTCGCCGGCAGCGGTACGGCCGGATGAACGCGGACGGTTGGGGAGTCGGGTTCTACCCGCCGGCCCAGGGCGTTCCGGCGCGTTGGCGCTCGTCGAAACCGCTTTGGAGCGACGCCTCCTTCGCCTCGATCGCGCCCGTGCTCTCATCCACCTGCGTTCTGGCTGCGGTGCGGTCGGCCACGGCGGGAATGCCGGTCGAGGAAAGCGCGACCGCCCCGTTCACCGACGGACGCTGGTTGTTGTCCCACAACGGCCGGGTCGACCGTTCGGTCCTGCCCGCGCTGCCAGCCGCCGAATCGACCTGCGACTCGGCACTGCTCGCGGCCCACGTCTTCGCGCGCGGCCCGGAGGAGGTCGGCACGACCATCCGCGGCGTCGCCCGCGACGATCCGGACGCTCGGCTGACCCTGCTGCTGACCGACGGGACCCGCATGATCGGCCTCACGTGGGGTGACACCCTCACCTACCTGGTCACCGGCCGGGGGGTCGTGGTGGCCAGCGAACCGTACGACGAGCGTGCCGGCTGGGTCGACGTGCCGGACCGGCATCTGGTCCGGGCGAGCCGGCACGGCGTGAGCGTCACCCCCCTGGAGGCTGCCGCATGAGACCGCCGATGAGCGTGACGCTCGAGAACCACGTGGATCCGGCCGGATACCGCGAAGGGCTGGCCGCCGACGTCCTGGCCGGCCTCACGGCGGTGCCGAAGTCGCTGCCGCCGAAGTACTTCTACGACGCTCGTGGCAGCGAGCTGTTCGACGAGATCACCCGGCTGCCGGAGTACTACCCCACGCGGACGGAGCGGGCGATCCTGGTGGCGCGCGCGCCGGACATCGCCGTACTGACCCGCGCGCAGACGTTGAGCGAGCTCGGCAGCGGCACCTCGGAGAAGACCCGGATCCTGCTCGATGCGCTCGCGGCCGGCGGCAGCCTGCGCCGATTCGTGCCGTTCGACGTGGACGCGAGCGTGCTCACGCAGGCCAGTACGACCGTCGCCGCGGAGTACCCGCAGCTGGAGATCCAGGCCGTCGTAGGGGATCTGCACCATCACCTGGGACTGCTTCCGCGGCACAGCAACCGGCTGATCGCCTTCCTCGGCTCGACGATCGGCAACTTCCCGCCGCCTGCCCGTGCCGAGTTCCTCCGCGAGCTGCGCGGCACGCTGCTGCCCGGCGACACGTTCTTGCTCGGCGTCGACCTGGTCAAGGACACGAGCCGCCTCGTCGCGGCATACGACGACTCGGCCGGCGTGACCGCGGCGTTCAACCGCAACGTCCTCACTGTCGTCAACCGAGAGCTCGGCGCAGACTTCGACGTCGCCTCCTTCGACCACGTCGCCTGCTGGAATGCGCAGGACGAGTGGATCGAGATGCGGCTGCGCTCCAGGCGATCCCAGCTCGTGCACGTTGCCGCCCTGGGCCTCGACGTGGTGCTGGAGGCGGGCGAGGACATCCTCACCGAGATATCGGCGAAGTTCCGCCGAGAGCGGGTCGCCGGGGAGCTCGCGGCGGCCGGCCTGCAACCGCTGCGGTGGTGGACCGATCCCGACGGCGATTTCGCGCTGTCGCTGTCAGCCCCCGCCTGATCCCGCGGCCGCGGTCCGGCCCGCGGCGCATACCCTCGTGCCTATGCCGACCGCACCCGTCGCCAAGCACGTGCCTTCCGTCCGCAGCCATCACGGTGACGAGGTCTCCGACCCGTTCGAGTGGCTGCGCGAGAAGGACGACCCCGAGGTCCGCGCGCACCTCCAGGCGGAGAACCGCTACGCCGAGGAGATGACCGCCGACCTGGCCCCGTTGCGTGAGGCGATCTTCTCGGAGATCCGCTCACGCGTGCAGGAGACGGACCTGTCGGTGCCGGTCCGCTACCGCGACTGGTGGTACTACTCGCGAACCCGCGAGGGCCAGCAGTATGCCGTCCACGGGCGGGTGCACGCGGGTGACGCCGGCGTCCCCGTGGCCCGGCCCGTGCTGGAGGGGGACGGCGTTCCCGAGGGCGAGGTGGTGCTGCTCGACGGCAACCAGGAGGCCACTGGCCACGAGTTCTTCTCCCTCGGCGGTCTCGAGGTCAGCCCCGACGGTTCGCGGATCGCCTACTCGACGGACGTCGAGGGCGATGAGCGGTACGCGCTGCGGATCCGGGTGGTCGATACCGGGGAGGTAGTCGACGACGCCGTCACCGGTACGGGCACGGGCCTGGTCTGGTCCCTCGACGGGCGGTACGTGTTCTACGCCCGGGTCGACGAGCAGTGGCGTCAGCACCAGGTCTGGCGGCACGAGGTCGGTGCGCCGGCCGAGAAGGACCAGCTGGTGTTCGAGGAGCCCGACGAGCGCTACTTCGTCGGGCTCGGTGCGTCCAAGGACGACCGGTGGATCCTCATCGCGGTGGCGTCAAAGATTACCTCGGAGGTACTGCTCCTCGACGCGGGCACGCCGCTCGAGCAGCCGCGGGTGGTCGCTCCGCGCCGGGACGGTGTCGAATACGACGTGGAGCCGGCCGGCGACCGGTTGCTGATCGTGCACAATGCGGCCGACCCCGACTTCGAGATCGCCCAGGCCCCGTTGACCTCGACCTCGCACGAGCAGTGGACGCCGTTCCTGCCGTCGACGCCGGGAGAGCGCATCGCCGGCATCGAGGCCTTCGAGGGTTTCGTCGCCGTCTCGCTGCGCCGCGAAGGGCTGACCGGTCTCCGCGTCCTGCCGCGGGATGCGAGTGGGCCGGGCGGTTTCGGAGCCCCCAGGGACCTCTCGTTCGACGAGCCGATCTACTCGGTGGGCAGCGGCAATACACCGGACTACGCCTCTGCGACGCTGCAGGTCGTCTTCGAGTCGATGGTGACGCCCGCGACGGTCTACGACTACGAGGTGGCCACCCAGCAGCTGACTCAGCTCAAGCAACAGCAGATCCGCGGGGACTACGACCTGAGCCAGCTGGTCCAGCGGCGCGAATGGGCGGTAGCCCAGGACGGCACCCGCGTGCCGATCTCGCTGGTGCACAAGGCAGGCGTCGAGCCCGACGGCACCGCGCCCGGACTGCTCTACGGCTACGGCGCCTACGAGCACTCGTTCGACCCGTACTTCTCGGTAGCCCGGCTCTCGCTGCTCGACCGCGGGTTCGTCTACGCCGTGGCGCACGTCCGCGGCGGCGGTGAGATGGGCCGGCGGTGGTACGAGCAGGGCAAGCTGAACCACAAGACCAACACCTTCACCGACTTCGTGAGCTGTGCCGCGTTCCTGGTGGATTCTGGTTGGGTGCACCCGGATCGGCTTGTGGCAGAAGGCGGTTCGGCCGGCGGCCTGCTCATTGGTGCGGCCGTCAATCTCGCACCGGAGCGTTTCGCGGCGATCCACGCGCAGGTTCCCTTCGTAGACGCGCTGACCACCATGCTCGACCCGACGTTGCCGTTGACGGTGACCGAGCGCGACGAGTGGGGCGATCCGATCGCCGACCCGACGGTCTATGCCTACCTGAAGTCGTACTCGCCGTACGAGAACATCGGGCGCACGCGCTACCCGGCGATCCTGGCGACCACCAGCCTGCACGACACACGCGTGTCCTACACCGAGCCCGCCAAGTGGGTCGCGCGACTGCGCGAGACGGTGATCGGCCACAGCGACGACCGGCCGGTGCTGCTCCGAACGGAGATGTCCGCCGGACACGGGGGCCGGAGCGGCCGGTATGACGCGTGGCGCGAGTACGCCTGGGAATTGGCGTTTCTCATCGACCATGCCACGCGGGACCCGCAAAGGTCCCCGGTAGCGGAGCACGCCGAACCGTCGATGCGCCGACCCGGCGGCGACGACGCATCGGTCGTTCCCGCGGTCGAAGTCGACGGTCCGCCCGTCCCCGGCCCGGGCCTGGGCGTCGCGGGTCCAGATGCTCCGCTCGCACCGGTCGTCGCACCGCCCACCCAGCCGCAAGGCCCGTCGCCCGCGCCCTGATGGCGGCGCGGACGGCGCGGACGGCGCGGACAGCGCTGCTGCAACTAACCACCGGCCGGTCAAGTCGTGGCGTGGCGCTGTGGATGACGTGGTTGGCGTTTCTCGTTTGTGCACAACGGGATTCGCTGTGGACTTCGGTCGTGGGGTGTCGGTGGGTCCGGCTAGGTTTGGTCCTATGACGGCGCAACCGGGACTGGAGCAGCGGCCAGTGGTCGGGCCGTTGGCTGACGCGGTGGGCTGCGTGCAGGATGCGGTGGCCGGCGGGGTGTGGCGACTGAGTGACGGTGAGCTTGGGGACGTCCTCGCTCTGGTCGACCAGGCTCGCCGGGATCTGGAGCGGTTGCTGGTCGCCGCGGCCACTGAGGCTGACCGGCGGGGGACCGCGGCCAGTGACGGGGCGTCGTCGTTGACCGACTGGGTCGCGGGGCGGTGCCCGTCGATGGCGCTGGGCGAGGTGCACCAGCTGGTCGTAGTGGTCACCGCAAGCCGGCAGCCGAAGGCCGCCCTGCTTGCGCAGGCCGTGCGCAGCGGTGTGCTGCCGGTGCGCAAGGCTGCGCGGTTGGTGCGGGCCCTGGACCAGGTGGCCCCGTTCATCGAGGTCGAGGACTACACCGCCGCGCAGCGGATCCTGCTCCCGCTGGCCGCGGCAGGAACCGACCGGGACTGGCGGCTGGCGTTGGAGCACCTGGTCGCGGTCGCCGCACCCGAGCGGGACGGCGAGATGCAAGCGATGGCCCAGGCCCGGGCCCGGGACTTCTCCGAGCGGGCCAGCACCGGCGGGATCACCGAGTTCGTTTGGCGCCTGGACCCCGAAGGGGCAGCGGTGGTGCACGCGGTCACGATGAGCCTGGCCGCCAAACCGTGCCCGGACGACGCCGGCCCGGACCCCCGCAGCCCGGGGCAACGTCGCTGCGACGCGCTGCTCGGTGTCCTCAAACGGGGGATGGCCGCCGGGGACGGCGTGCACACCAACGGCGCTGCCACCATGGTGGTCCGGATCGTCCACGCGGTCCTGGACGGTCAGGTTCGAGGTCTGGGCCGGACCTCGACCGGGGAGCAGCTGACGGTCGGTGCGTTGCGCCGGCTCGCGTGCGAGGCGGACCTGCTCCCTGCCGTGTACGGCTCTGCCTCGCAGGTCCTGGACCTGGGCCGGGCGGCGCGGCTGGCGACCCGGGCCCAGCACCTGGCTCTGGGGATCCGGGACACCGGGTGCACGATGCCCGGGTGCTCGATGCCGGCCCAGTTCTGCATCGCCCACCACGTCACATGGTGGTCCCGCGGCGGCAGGACCGACCTGGGCAACCTGGCGTTGCTCTGCGGTCGCCACCACGGCCTCGTGCACGACCGCGACCTAAGCGCCACCATCGACCCCGAAGGCGTCACCTGGCACCTCTGATCGGGTGATCCGACAGTGCACACCCGGTTCCGCCACCAGACGCCGGAAGCCCATTGGTGCTTGGGTGCTTGGGTGGTATTCACGCGCGTCCACCGATCCCGCCGAAGCCGGCCGATGCATACCGCCCACCCTCTGCCGCGCGGCAGAGGGTGCGAGTCGGGGCCGTCTGCACGCTGGACGACGCCGGCGCGTACGAGCCGGCCACCTAAACTGGATCGGTGACCGGACTGCTGAACCGTATCGACCTGCGCGGGCGGACGCTCGACGCGCGCGGCCTGCGCGATGCACTGCCGCGCGCGGAGTTCGACATCGAGTCAGCCGTCGAGGTCGTCCGGCCGATCTGCGACGAGGTGCGCGAGCGAGGCGCCGCGGCCCTGCGTGACCTCGGCGAGCGCCTCGACGGCGTGCGGCCCGCGGACCTTCGAGTGCCTAAAGAGATCCTTGCCGCAGCCGTGCAGCAGCTGGATGCCGGCGTCCGTGCCGCGCTGGAGGAGTCCATCCGCCGGACCCGGCTGGTGCATGCCGACCAGCGCCGCTCCGACCACACCACGGTGGTGGCAGAGGGCGGCACGGTCACGGAGCGGTGGGTCCCGGTCGACCGGGTCGGGCTCTACGTTCCCGGTGGCCGGGCGCCTCTGGCCAGCAGCGTGGTGATGAACGTCGTACCGGCCCAGGCCGCGGGCGTGAACTCGATGGCGGTGGCGAGCCCACCGCAGCGGGAGAACACGGGTGTCTTCCACGGTTTCCCCGACCCCACCATCCTCGCCGCGTGCGCCCTGCTGGGTGTCGACGAGGTCTACGCCGTCGGGGGAGCACAGGCCATCGCCATGTTCGCCTACGGAGCGTGGGAGACGGATCCGAGCGACCGCAGTTCGACGCCGGCCGACACCACGACGCCGGCCGACACCACGACGCCGGCCGACACCACGACGCCGGCCGACGCCACGACGCCGGCCGACGCCACGACGCCGGGCGACGCCACGATGCCGACCGACAGCACCCTCGCGCCGGACAAGCTGGTCTGCGAGCCGGTGGTCCTCGTGACCGGTCCCGGCAACGTCTACGTCACCGCCGCCAAGCGGCTGCTCAAGGGCCTGATCGGGATCGACGCCGAGGCCGGCACCACGGAGATCGCCGTACTCGCCGACGACAGCGCCGACCCCGAGCACGTCGCGGCCGACCTGGTGAGCCAGGCCGAGCACGATCCATTCGCCGCATCGGTACTCGTCACGGACAGCGAGCGTCTGCTGGATGCCGTCGAGGACGCGCTGCAGCGCCGGGCCGGCGCGACCAAGCACAGCGAGCGGGTGCGCACCGCGCTCACCGGCCGGCAGTCCGGAGTCGTGCTGGTCGACGACATCGACGCGGGGCTGCGCGTCGTCAACGCCTACGCCGCCGAGCACCTGGAGATCCAGACGCGCGACGCCGGCGCCGTGGCCGCGCGCGTCCGCAACGCCGGCGCGGTGTTCGTGGGTCCGTTCGCGCCGGTCAGCCTCGGGGACTACGTCGCCGGCTCCAACCACGTCCTGCCGACCGGCGGTTGTGCCTGTCACACCGGCGGCCTGTCGGTGCAGACCTTCCTCCGTGGCATCCACGTCGTCGACTACAGCCGGGAGGCGCTGCGCGAGTTGGCGCACCACGTCGTGAACCTGGCCGGCGCGGAGGACCTGCCCGCCCACGGCGAGGCAGTCACCGCCCGCTTCGAGGACGCACCGTGAGCGCCCAGGCGGTGGCAGGTGCCCGGATCGCCGACCTGCTGCGTCCGGACCTCAAGGGCCGGGAGCCATACGGCGCGCCTCAACTCGACGTGCCGGTTCGGCTCAACACCAATGAGAACTCGTACGCCGTGCCGCCCGCTGTCGCCGACGAGATCGTCGCGGCAGTCGCAGAGATCGCGCCCACCCTGAACCGCTATCCCGACCGCGAGTTCACCGCACTGCGAACCGAGCTCGCTGCTTACCTGGTGTCGGGCAGTGGTGTGCAGGTGCGACCGGAGCAGGTCTGGGCGGCCAACGGCTCCAACGAGGTGCTGCAGCACATCGTCCAGGCGTACGGCGGCCACGGTCGCATGGCGCTCGGCTTCACGCCGGCGTACTCGATGCACCCGATCATCGTTCGGACCATCGGGATGGACTGGCTCGACGGGATGCGGGGGGTGCCCGGCGGTGGAGCCTACGACCTGAGCGCCGAGGTGGCCACCGCTCAGGTGGCTGCCGTCCGGCCGGCCGTGGTCTTCCTCTGCTCCCCCAACAACCCGACCGGCACCGCCCTGACCCTGGAGGTGGTCGAGGCGGTCTACGACGCGGCCGCGGATGCCGTGGTCGTGGTGGACGAGGCATACGCCGAGTTCGCGCGCCCCGGCACCCCGAGTGCCCTGACGCTGCTCGACGGCCGCGAGCGGCTCGTGGTCACCCGGACGATGAGCAAGGCGTTCGCCCTGGCAGGCGGCCGACTGGGCTACCTCGCCGCCGATCCCGCGCTGATCGAGGGGCTGCGCCTCGTCCGGCTGCCCTACCACCTGGCCACGCCGACCCAGGCCGTTGCCCGGGCCGCCCTGCGACACGCCGACGCCCTGCTGGCGACGGTCGAGACGATCAAAAGCCAGCGCGACCGGATCGTCGCGGAGCTGACGACGATGGGACTGGATCCGGTCCCGAGCGACGCCAACTTCGTCCTGTTCGGCGGGCTCGCCGACGAGCGGGCGACCTGGAAGGCGCTGCTCGACGAGGGAGTCCTGGTCCGGGACGTCGGGTTGCCGCGCCACCTGAGGGTTACCGCTGGTACGCCCGAGGAGACGGGCGCCTTCCTCGAGGCGCTGCGCGGATTGCTGCCTGCGCACCGAGACGGGGGTTCACCATGACCACGGAGCCGGCGAGGACGACGGACGGGACGGGCACGACGGCTGACGGCACGGGAGCCGTGCCGGCGGTTCAAACGGCCGGCGTGCCGGCGGCGCCCCCGCGGCGTACCGCGTCCGTGCGCCGGGTCACCGGCGAGAGCACCGTGGAGCTGCGGCTCGACCTCGATGGCTCGGGTCGCGGCGAGGTCAGCACGGGCGTCCGCTTCTACGACCACATGCTGCTCACTCTGGCCAAGCACGCGCTGTTCGACCTCAACGTGTCGGCGACCGGGGACACCGACATCGACGCCCACCACAGTGTCGAGGACGTCGCCATCGTGCTCGGCGACGCGCTGCGGGAGGCGCTCGGCGACAAGCGGGGCATCTCCCGGTTCGGCGAGGCGACGGTGCCGCTCGACGAGACGCTGGTCCAGGCAGTCGTCGACCTGGCCGGCCGCCCGTACGTCGTGCACACCGGCGAGCCCGATGGCCAGGTCTACGCCCTGATCGGCGGGAGCTACACCGGCTCGCTGACCAGGCACGTCTTCGAGAGCTTCGCCCTGCACGCCGGTATCGCGCTGCACGTGCGGGTGCTCAGCGGCCGCGACCCGCACCATCTGGTCGAGGCCCAGTTCAAGGCCGTCGCGCGCGCCCTGCGGGCGGCCGTCGCCGTCGACCCGCGGGTCGACGGCGTGCCGAGCGCCAAGGGCAGTCTCTAGCGCCGTGACCGACGTGCCAGAGGGACCGTCGAAACACCAAAACCACCCGCTCCGCCGCACGGCGGCTCCGGCCGCGGGTGACCGCGGGTTGCTGCTCACCCGCGGACGACCCGACCGCGCGCAGGCCTGGGCCCGCAAGGGCCAGGTACCGGCGCAGGTGGTGCCGCTCGAGCGCTGGACCGCCATCTGCCCCGCTCCCTCGGATGCGCGACAAGCTAGCGGGCAGGCCGGCAGGGAGGCTCGCGGGGAGGCCGGCAGGGAGGCTCGCGGGGAGGCCGGCGGCGTCGAGCTGTTTGCCGCGCGCCCGGTTCCCGGTGCGCTGCGCCCTGCGGTCGGCCTGTACGTCGTGGGCGTCCGTGCAGTCGTGACCGTGCACGGCTCCGGGCGGCGCGCCGTACCGCGGTGGCTGGTGTGGCAGCCGGGCGATGCGCTGGTGCTGGCGCGGCCGTTGACTCCTGGCAGGTTTGCCGATCTGGCACTGGCAGCAGGGCTGGCGGTGGGAGCGGGCACCGACCGCATCGCGCAGGTGTTGCTCGAGCCGTCCGGCACGGCGTTCGACGTCCTGGCAGACCTGCTGACCGCCCTTGCGTTGCCCGGTCGGGACCTCCTCGACGGCTCGGTGGCCCCGGCAGCAGCGGGTGGCGTCGACATCGTGCCGTCCCCTCGCTCGGTCGCGCGCTTACGTGCCGTCGCCCGCGAGGACGCCAAGGAGCGGGCAGAGCTGGAGCAGCGGTGATGACGCTCCGGGTGGTGGTACTCGACTACGGCAGCGGCAACGTGCGTTCTGCCGTCCGCGCGCTGCAGCGCGCGGGGGCGGACGTCGAGCTGACCGCCGACCCCCAGGCGGTGCTGGCCGCCGACGGGCTGTTCGTGCCAGGGGTCGGGAACTTCCACGCCTGTATGCGCGGGCTGCTCGCGGTCCAGGGTGACCGTCTGATCGACATCAGGCTCGCCGGCGACCGGCCGACCCTCGGCGTCTGTGTCGGCATGCAGGTGCTCTTCGAGGAGTCCGCGGAGCCCAGCGTCGACGGCGCGGTTCCCGGTCTGGGCCAGTGGCCGGGGGCCATCGACCGCCTCACGGCGGAGGTGGTCCCGCATATGGGGTGGTCGACGGTGCAGGCGCCGCCGGACACCCGTCTCTTCGCCGGCATCGAGGGGGAGCGCTTCTACTTCGTGCACTCCTACGCCGCCCAGAGCTGGACGCTGCACCCCACCGGCAGCTTCGCTGTCGTAGCGCCCAAGGTGACCTGGGCCGAGCATGGGGGGCCGCTGGTCGCCGCCGTCGAGAACGGCCCGCTGTGGGCGACCCAGTTCCACCCCGAGAAGTCCGGCGATGCCGGTGCGCAGCTCTTGCGCAACTGGGTCGAGAGCCTGCGATGAGCGTCGAGCCCAGCGTCGGCGCCGCGACCCCGCGCGGCGCAGTCGACGCGGAGGGGACCGGCCGCCGCCCCCGGTTGCAGCTGTTGCCGGCGGTCGACATCGCCGCAGGAGCCGCGGTCCAGCTGGTCCAGGGCGTCGCCGGCAGCGGTGGCCGGTTCGGCGACCCGATGGAGGCCGCGCTGGCCTTCCAGGAGCAGGGAGCCGAGTGGATTCACCTGGTCGACCTCGATGCCGCATTCGGGCGTGGCTCGAACCGCGAGCTCCTGGCCCGGATCGTCGACCGGCTGGACATCGCGGTCGAGATGTCCGGCGGTATCCGCGACACGGACAGCCTGACCGGCGCGTTGCGTGCCGGCTGCCGCCGCGTCAACCTGGGCACCGCGGCGCTGGAGGACCCCGCCTGGACGGCGGCTGCGATCGCCGAGCACGGTGACCGCATCGCGGTCGGGCTGGACGTCCGGGGGACCACGCTCGCGGCGCGTGGCTGGACCGCGGATGGCGGGGACCTCTGGCAGACGCTGGAGCGCCTGGATGACGAGGGCTGCGCCCGGTACGTGCTCACCGACGTCACCAAGGACGGGATGCTTCAGGGGCCCAACCTCCCGCTTCTGCGTGAGGTCTGCGCCCGCACGTCGGCGCCGGTGATCGCCTCCGGGGGTATCTCGACGCTGGACGACATCGCGGCGATCCGCGGGCTGGTCGATCTCGGTGTCGAAGGCGCGATCGTCGGGTCAGCGCTGTACCGGGGCGCCTTCACGTTGCCCGACGCGCTCCACGTGGCCGGCCCGGCGTGAGCCCTGCGCCTGAATTCGCCGGCCGGATATTGGCCGGCACCGGCTTCGAGGGGGATGACGGGTCGGCCGACCCGGTGCTCCTGCGGGCGATGCAGGAACCGGATGACGAGCGGGCCTTGATGGAGCGGATGTCCGCGGCGCGGCTGCTCGTGCCCGTGGTCGCCGGAGACCGTCAGCGTGAGCAGACCTCCACCGACATGTCCTCGGTCACCATCACCGCGCCGGACGGTCAGCGCGCGCTTCCCGCGTTCACCAGCATCGCGGTCCTGTCCGCATGGGATCCGGATGCGCGTCCGGTGCCGGTCGCCGCGGCTAGGGCCGCGCAGGCGGCAGTGGCAGAGCGCTGCGAGGTGATGATCGTCGACCTCGGCGCCGACGTCTCGGTCGTGCTCCGGCCCAGCATGGTCTGGGCGCTGGCACAGCAGCGGGCCTGGTGCCCGGCGTACGAGGACCCGTTCGTCGTGACGGCCGTGCGTCACGCGGCGCACCAGGAGCCCGACGTCGCAGCCGTGCTGGTCGAGGCGGGCGAGCCGGTCGGCGCGGGTGTGCTGCGGATCGCGCTCGCCCTGCGGCCGGGGCTCGACGCTCGCGCGGTCCAGGCGCTGGTAACGCGGGTCGGCGAACGGATCGCCACCGACGGCGAGGCTCGTGGCCGGATCGACGCCATCAACTTCGCGATCCGCCCCTCCTGACGTGGTGGATTCCCGCCGATCCGGGCACGCGGCAGGAGGTGGCCACCGCTAATACCCGTCGTGGGGTGTCGTATCCCTGTGCCAGGGTTCTCTCGTGCTCGGTATGCCGCTCGCCTCCTACCGCCGTGTCCTCGCCGTCCCGGCGGCACGGTCGGCGCTGCTGCTCGGCATCTTCGTGCGCATCCCGATGTTCGCCGGCGGCGTGGTGCTGACGTTGCACGTCGTTCAGACCCTCGGCCGGGGATACGGCGCCGCGGGGCTAGCCACTGCCGCGGCCACGGTGGCTATGGCGCTCAGCGGTCCGTGGCGGGGTCGGCTGCTGGACCGCGTGGGTCTGCGCCGCACCCTCGTCCCGACCCTGGCCGTGACCGGCGTCTGCTGGTCGGTGGCCCCGTTCGTCGGCTATCTGCCGCTGCTGGTGCTGGCGGCTGTGGCGGGACTGTTCGTCGTGCCCACGTTCTCGGTGATCCGGCAGGCGATGATCACGGCCGTGCCGGAGCAGGACCGTCGGACGGCGCTGTCCCTGGACGCGGTGGCCGTCGAGCTGTCGTTCATGGTCGGCCCGGTCATCGGCGTGTGGGCGGCGACGGCCTGGTCCACCTCGTGGGTGCTGTTCGCCGTCGAAATGGTCGGACTGGTGGCGGGCGCAGCCATCTGGTGGGTCAACCCGCCCACGTCCGGGGACCACACCGGTGAGGAGTCCGCTCCGACCCGGCGCAGCTGGTTCACCTCGCCCCTGGTTGCTGTCCTGGCGGCGGCGGCGGTCTCGACGGTGATCCTCTCGGGCACGGACGTCGCCCTTGTGGCGGCTCTGCGGGAGTTCGGCGCTGTGCCCCTGCTCGGCCCGACGCTGGCCCTCTGGGGCTTCGGGTCCATCGTCGGCGGCCTGGTGTACGGCGCGCTACGCCGCCCTCTTCCGGTCTTTGGGCTGCTCGCCGGCCTGGGTGTGGTCACCCTGCCGCTCGCCTTCGCAGCCGGGCCATGGCCGCTGGCCTGGCTGACGGTCCTGGCTGGCCTCTTCTGCGCTCCCACCATCACCGCCACCGTGGACGCGGTGAGCCGTCTGGTGCCGGACCGGGCACGCGGCGAAGCCATGGGATGGCATGGCTCGGCCATGACGGCTGGCTCCGCCCTCGGCGCTCCGATAGCCGGTGTGGCCATCGACCGAGCCGGATCCGGCGCCGGCTTCACGCTCGTCGCGGTCATCGGCATCGCGGTTGCCGGCGCCGGGACCATTGTCGCCGGCGCCCTCGGCGAGCGCTTGCGGCGCCCCGCAGAGGCGTCGGTGCAAGAGCTGAGTGCGCACGTGCCGGATGCGGGATCCCCGGGGGAAGGGTCGCTCTCGCTGCGCTCGGCGGGGCAGGCGCTCGGATCTGGCGACGAGAGGGTCAGTTCACCGGCCCGGTGAGCTGCTCACCGGGTCCGCGGCCCGGCGGATCCGGGACGACCGATGCCTCACGGAAGGCGAGCTGGAGCGTCTTCAAGCCGTCGCGCAGCGGCCCGGCGTGCTGCGGGCCGAGATCCGGCGCGGCAGCCGTCACCAGCCCCGCCAGCGCCGAGATCAGGCGCCGCGCCTCGTCCAGGTCGAGGTGCTCCGCAGCATCGGCGTCCTCGGCCAGGCCGCACTTGACGGCGGCCGCGCTCATCAGGTGGACCGCTGCCGCCGTGATGACCTCGACGGCCGGGACATCGGCGATGTCCCGGGCGGCCTCCGTCGCCGTACGCCCGGACTGCTGGCGGTCCGGATGATTCGGGCCGGAGCTGCTCATCCTGGTACCCTGGCACAGACCAGTCGTCCTCCTCACCGAGGGCGACCAGCCAAGAGAAGCAGCGGCATCAGCTTCCACCCGCGACGACGACGCCCTGCCGATATCCGGCAGCCAGCACAGTCGCCGGGTCCACGGTCCGCTCCACCGCACCGGGGTTCCGTCAGGGATCGAGCGTGCGGCGCCGAGCCACTCCCGATCGGGGGGGTGCGGCGTACCAGCGGTTCGGGGTCGGATGTGGTGACCGGGCTTCTCGCGCCAGTGGCTGCGAGGAGCCTTTGTCGTTCCCGCCTCTTGCTTGCGTGGTCAGTCCGATACACCCGATCCAAGGAGCACCACATCAGCGAACCTCGTATCAACGACCGCATCCGGGTCCCGGAAGTGCGGTTGGTTGGCCCTAACGGTGAGCAGGTCGGCATCGTCCGCGTCGAGGACGCGCTGCGTCTGGCCGCGGAGGCAGATCTCGATCTCGTCGAAGTCGCGCCGATGGCTAAGCCGCCGGTCGCCAAGCTCATGGACTTCGGCAAGTTCAAGTACGAAGCGGCCATGAAGGCGCGAGAAGCACGCAAGAACCAGGTCAACACGGTCATCAAGGAGATCAAGCTCCGCCCGAAGATCGACCCGCACGACTACGGCACCAAGAAGGGCCACGTCGAGCGCTTCCTCAAGGCGGGCGACAAGGTCAAGGTGACGATCATGTTCCGTGGGCGTGAGCAGTCGCGCCCCGAACTGGGTTTCCGCCTGCTTCAGCGGCTGGCCGGCGACATCGGCGACCTCGGCTTCGTCGAGAGCTCACCCAAGCAGGACGGCCGCAACATGGTCATGGTCATCGGGCCCACCCGCCGCAAGTCCGAGGCCAAGGCAGAGCAACGCCGTCGCCGCGAGGAGGACGGGTTGCATGCCTACTCCGACGACGGTGACGATCAAGTCGGTAGTACTGCGGGCCCGGCCGAGCAGGACTCGGGAGACGACGCCGCGCCGGCGACGGCGCCCGTGGCAGATCCCGTGCCAGCGGTCCAGCCCGCCGTGAGCCGCCCGGCTGCGGCTCGTCCCGCCGCGGCGCGACCGGCCGCGGCTCGCCCGGCGTCGGCTCGCCCGGCGTCGGCGCTGGGCACGCGCCCCGCAGCGTCTGCACAGCCAGCGCAAGCGGCACAGCAAGCACAACCGGCACAGCAAGCACAACCGGCACAGCCAGCACAGCCGGCACAGCCAGCACAGCCGGCGCAACCAGCACAGCCAGCACAGCCCGCACAACCAGCACAGCCGGCGCCGGCGGTCGCCGGTACGCCCCGTCCCGCCGCGCCGAAGCGGGCGCCGGCGGGGCGCTAGCGCTCAACTGCCTGCCCACAGGTACGACGTACCGGCTCGGTCCCCGTCCGGGTGGCACGAGGCATCACCTGCTTGATCCAGCACGTCGGACGCACCGCCCGCACGACGACACCGCACCGCACCACGACACCGCACGACGACACCAAGGAGATCGGCTGCTATGCCGAAGATGAAGACGCACAGCGGCGCCAAGAAGCGCTTCCGGATCACCGGCTCCGGCAAGGTGATGCGCGAGCAGACCGGCGGTCGGCACCTGTTGGAGCACAAGAGTTCCCGGTTCATCCGCTCGATCGCCAATGACGTGGAACTGTCCAAGCCTGACGCCAAGAAGATCAAGAAGCTGCTCGGCAAGTAGAACCCCTGGTGTGGGCGGTCCCGCCGGCCGGCCCCAGTCCCTAGCAACGGCAGAGCCCAAACGGCATACCGGTTGGCAGGCACGGGCGCGGGCACAGACCCGCCCCGGGCCGACCACTACCGAGCACGGACCTACGCACGAATCGACGCACGACCGATGCAGGAACTGATGACGAAGGAGCAATCACGTGGCACGCGTGAAGCGGGCAGTCAACGCCCACAAGAAGCGCCGGGTCGTCCTCGAACGCGCCAGCGGCTATCGCGGGCAGCGCTCGAGGCTGTACCGCAAGGCCAAGGAGCAGGTCACCCACTCACTGGGCTACGCCTACCGTGACCGCCGCGCACGTAAGGGTGACTTCCGCCGCCTGTGGATCCAGCGGATCAACGCCGGCGCGCGCGCCAACGGGATGACGTACAACCGGTTCATCCAGGGCCTGAAGGCGGCAGAGGTGGACGTGGACCGTCGCATGCTGGCGGAGTTGGCCGTCAACGACGCGGCCGCGTTCGCCGCCCTTGTTGAACTGGCCAAGACCCACGCCCCGGCCCCCGCCGGGAGCGACCGTTCCGTGGCGGGCACCCCCGCGAGCGTCGGCACCGACGCTGCCTGAACTGCGCCAGATGAGCTGGCCCGAGCCGGCGCCGGCGTGAGCACGCCGGCGGTCCCCGGCACCCCAGAGCGCCCGGGAGCACGTGCCTGGGTACCCGACGGCGCGGATGTCCCCGCGCTACGTGCTGCCGCACCCTCCTGTAGGGGCTGCGAGCTGTGGGAACCGGCCACGCAGGTCGTCTTCTCGGCCGGCAACGCCGGAGGCCGCCTCGTCCTGGTCGGCGAGCAGCCGGGCGACGTGGAGGACCAGCACGGCATACCGTTCGTCGGGCCGGCCGGCCGGCTGCTCCAGGGCGCGCTCGACGACGCCGGCATCGCCCGCGGGGAGGTCTACGTGACCAATGCCGTCAAGCACTTCCGCTTCACCGAGCGGGGCAGGCGACGGATCCACCAGACCCCGGACCTGGTGCACATGACCGCCTGCCGGCCGTGGCTGGTGGCCGAGCTGCACGCGGTCGACCCCGAACTGGTCGTGCTCCTCGGCGCCACCGCGGCCAAGACGTTGCTCGGCGCGGACTTCCGGGTCACCCGGCACCGGGGCGAGCTGATCGAGGCGGACACCGCGGCCGGGCGCCGCCTGTTCCTTCCCACCGTCCACCCGTCCTCGGTCCTGCGCGCCCCGGACGACCAGCGCGACGCGGCGCGGGCGGCGTTCGTGGACGACCTCCGCGTGGCGGCAACGGCGCTCGAGCGCCGTTGACCGGCTCGTCCCAGCGGCGGGCTCTAGAGGCCCGGACCGGGTCGGCCGGGACCAGGGCATCAGGGATCGGGCCGGCTGGTACGCCCCGGCCGGCCGCGCGATGGTCCTGACCAACACCGGCTCCGACCGGGTCCGAGCGGTGCGTGCCCTGTCCCGCCGGCAGGCCCGCCGCCGCGAGCGCAGCTTCGTCGCCGAAGGTCCGCAGGTCGTCCGTGAGGCCGTGCGCCATCGACCGGACGGCATCCGGGCCCTGTATGCCGTTCCGGACCTCCCGGCCCGTCTCCGGCCCATCGTGGCGGAGGCGGTTGCCGCTGGCGTCCCGGTCCAGCAGGCTTCCCCGGAGGTCCTTGCTGCCATGGGGGACACCGGCACGCCCCAAGGCCTGCTCGCGGTATGCGCCACGATGGACGCGACGCTGGAGTCCGTGCTCGATACGCGGCCCCGGTTGCTCGCGGTGCTGGCCCACGTCCGAGACCCGGGCAACGCCGGCACGGTGATCCGGGCCGCCGACGCCGCCGGTGCGGACGCCGTACTGATCTCCGATGCAAGCGTCGAGGTGTACAACCCCAAGGTGGTCCGCTCCACGGCGGGCTCGCTGTTCCATCTGCCGGTCGTGACGGGGGTACCGGTGGGGGAGGCGCTGCGCGCGCTGCGCGAGGCCGGTATGGCGGTGCTCGCCGCCGACGGCCACGGGGACAGCGTCCTCGGGCACACCCGCACCGACCTCGCGGCAGCGCACGCGTGGGTCCTCGGCAACGAGGCGTGGGGCCTGGACCCGCACGTGGTCGCCGCCTGTGACGAGGTGGTGCGCGTGCCCGTGTACGGCCTGGCCGAGTCGCTGAACCTCGCCATGGCGGCCACCGTGTGCCTCTACGCCTCCGCTGCCGCCGCGCACGAGCCTCCTGTCATCAGGGGGACTCGCTAAGGTCGCGTCATGGCGTGGTTGGCACCAGCGAGCGAGGACGACGAGTCCCTGCTCGGGTTGGCCAAGCTCGGCGACGTGCACCCCGACGGCCTGGTCGTCGCGGACGGCTCCAACGTCGTTCACTACGCCAACGAGCGGGTGCTCCGGGTCACCGGCCGGACCCGCAAGGCCATGATCGGCAGATCCCTCGGCGACGCCCTCCCCCTGCAGGACACCGACGGGCGGCCGTGGTGGTCGCGGGTCGATCCGTACGGCGGGCTGGCCACGCGCACCGGTCACCGGGAGCAGCTCCTGCTGCTGCCCGGCGGACCGGAGGTGCTGGTCACCGCGAGGTACGTCCGACGCGGGCGCAGTCAGCCGGTGAGCGCGGTGGTCGTGGCCGTCCGCGACGCCGAGGCGCGCCGCCGCGCCGAGGCCAGCAACGCCGCCCTGATCTCCACGGTGGCGCACGAGCTGCGTTCGCCGCTGACGTCGGTCAAGGGCTTCTCCTCGACCCTGCTGCGCCGCTGGGGCCGGTTCACCGACGACCAGAAGCGGCTGATGCTGCAGACGATCGAGGCGGACGCCGACCGGGTCACCCGGCTGATCACCGAACTGCTCGACGTCTCGCGGATCGACGCCGGCCGACTCCAGGTGCGCAAGCAGCCGGTCGACGTTCCCGGTGCGGTCAGGCGCCACGTCGAGCGTCTGGTCGCCAGCGGCAACGAACCCGACCGCTTCGAACTCGTCGTCGACCCCGGGCTGCCGGAGACCTGGGCCGACCCCGACCGGCTCGACCAGATCCTTGGCAACCTGATGGAAAACGCGGTGCGGCACGGGGACGGAACTGTCAGCCTGAGCGTCATGAAGAGTTCGACCGAGGGTCCGGGGGGCTCGGACGCGCTCGCCGTCACGGTCAGCGACCAGGGCGAAGGCATCGCCCCCGAGAACTACCCGCTGGTGTTCACCCGCTTCTGGCACGGCTCGAGGCGCGGCGGCACCGGCCTGGGCCTCTACGTGGTCCGCGGGCTGGTCGAGGCGCACGGGGGCCGCGTCTCCGTGGGTCAGGCCCCTGGCGGGGGCGCCCAGTTCCGATTCACCTTGCCTTCGGGCGCTCCGGAACACCTGATCTGACCCGCGCCGGCGCCGAGCCTCCGGCGAGTCCGACTCGCGTGCGCACCCGCATAGACTTGCCGGTCGCACGCCACCGGACTCCACCCGGCCCTGGCCGCCAGCTCCCGAACCCCGAAGCGAAGGCGCGACGTCACACCATGTCTGGACCCAACACGCAGTACGACCCGGTCGAGGTGAGCGCGCTCGACCCGGCCGTCCTCTCCGCCGCCGTCGACCAGGCGCTCGCCGCATTCGCCGCAGCGCCGGACCTCGAGGCGCTCAAGGCCGCGCGGCTCGCCGCGCAGGGCGACGCCAGCCCGCTCGCCTTGGCCAACCGCGAGATCGGGGCCTTGCCGCCGACGGCCCGCGCCGAGGCGGGCAAACGCGTCGGTATGGCGCGCAGCCGGGTCGCTGAGGCCCTCGCCGCCCGCCAGGCCGAGCTCGAGGCCGAGCGGGACGAGCGGCTCCTGGTCGAGGAGACCGTCGACGTGTCGGCACCGCTGCACCGCCGCCGGATCGGGGCCCGCCACCCCATCGAGCTCACTGCCGAGCTGCTCTGCGACGTGTTCGTCGGCATGGGCTGGGAGGTCGCCGAGGGGCCGGAGGTGGAGGCGGAGTGGTTCAACTTCGACGCGCTGAACCTGGGCGCCGACCACCCGGCCCGGCAGATGCAGGACACGTTCTTCGTCGACCCGCCGGAGGCCGGCCTCGTCCTGCGCACGCACACCTCGCCGGTGCAGGTCCGGACGCTGCTCGAGCGGGACCTGCCCGTGTACGTCGTCTGCCCCGGCCGGGTCTACCGCACCGACGAGCTCGACGCCACGCACACCCCCGTCTTCCACCAGATCGAGGGCCTCGCGGTCGCGGAGGGGCTGACCATGGCGCATCTACGGGGGACGCTCGATCACTACGTGGCCACGGTGTTCGGTGCCGGCGTCCGCACCCGGCTTCGGCCGTCGTACTTCCCGTTCACCGAACCCAGCGCCGAGATGGACTTCGAATGCTTCGTCTGCGCCGGCCGGGGGGCCGTGGACCGGTCCTGCCGCACGTGCGGCGGCACGGGGTGGATCGAGCTGGGCGGCTGCGGGATGGTCAACGAGGCGGTCCTGCGGGCCTGCGGCGTGGACACGACGCGCTATACCGGCTTCGCGTTCGGGCTCGGGATCGAGCGGACGCTGCAGCTGCGCAACGGCGTCCAGGACATGCGCGAGATGGTCGAGGCGGACGTGCGGTTCAGCTCGCAGTTCGGGATGGAGATCTGATGCGGGCACCGGTGTCCTGGTTGCGCGAGTACGTCGACGTCGCCGAAGGCGTGACCGGCAGCGACATCGCGGGGAGCCTGGTGCGGCTCGGGCTCGAAGAGGAGGGCCTGCACGGCGGCGACGTCGTCGGGCCGCTGGTCGTCGGCCGTGTCCTGGAGTTCACCGAGGAGCCGCAGCGCAACGGCAGAACGATCCGCTGGTGCCAGGTCGACGTCGGGGACAACGGGCAGCGGGTCAGCGAGGGTACGCCGCAGGGCATCGTCTGCGGTGCGCTCAACTTCGCGGTAGGTGACCTGGTCGTCGTGGTCCTGCCCGGCGGGCTGTTGCCCGGGCAGGACGGCGCCATCACCGCCCGCAAGACCTACGGCCATGTCAGCAACGGCATGATCTGCTCCGCCCGTGAGCTCGGCCTCGGCGAGGACCACGCGGGGATCCTGCTCCTGCAGGCTCTCCTTGGCGACGCGGCGGTGGACCTGAAGCCGGGCGAGGACGCCGTCGCGCTGCTCGGCCTGGCCGACGAGGTCGTCGAGGTCACGGTCACCCCCGACCGCGGCTACTGCCTGAGCATGCGGGGCATCGCGCGGGAGTACAGTCACGCGACCGGAGCCCCTTTCCGCGACCCCGCCGCGGCTCCCGCCCGCGACGCGCCCGCGGCCAGCTCCGGCGGATACCCGGTCGTGCTGGACGACCGCGCGCCGCTGGGCGGAACCCCTGGCTGCGACCGGTATGTCGCCCGTATCGTCCGCGGGCTCGCCGCCTCGGCTCCCACTCCGCACTGGATGCAGCGGCGGCTGACCCAGCAGGGCATGCGGCCCATCTCGCTAGCGGTGGACGTCACCAACTACGTCATGCTCACCCTCGGCCAGCCGCTGCACGCCTTCGACCTGGCGACCCTGCCCGGCCCGGTCGTCGTCCGCCGGGCGAGCGAGGGGGAGCGACTCACGACCCTGGACGGCGTGGAGCGGGCGCTGTACGCCGACGACCTGCTCGTCACCACGTCCCCCGACGGTGGCGGTCGCGACGACTCCGACAGCTCCGACAGCTCCGACGGTTCCGACAGCGAGGAAGGCGAGGTCGGCCCGGCCGCAGCCGGATTCCGGCGTACCGGTTCGCCGCTCGCGATCGCAGGCGTCATGGGCGGCGCCACCAGCGAGGTGACGTCGGCGACCACGGACGTGCTGATCGAGGCGGCGCACTTCGACCCCACCTCGGTGGCCCGGTCCTCGCGCCGGCACAAGCTCTCAACCGAGGCCTCGCGGCGATTCGAGCGAGGCGTCGACCCCGACCTGCCTGCGGCGGCCGCCGAGCTGGCGGTCGAGCTGCTGACCCGGTTCGGCGGCGGTACGGCGGACGGGCCGGTCACGGACGTCGACGAGCGTCGCCCGCGGGAGCCGATCGAGCTCGACCCGGAACTGCCCACCCGGCTGGTCTGCGTGGCGTACACGCCGGAACAGGTGATCGGCAGCCTGCGCGCCATCGGTTGCGACGTGCACGAGCCGCCGACCGCGCCAACGGTGCTGAGGGTGCTGCCGCCGTCCTGGCGCCCCGATCTGCGCACCGGCCCGGACCTCTGCGAGGAGGTGGTGCGGCTGCATGGGTACGACGCGATCCCCTCGCTGCTGCCGAAAGCCACCGGCGGCCGCGGGCTCAGCCACGCGCAACGGATCCGCCGCGTCGTTGCCGACTCGCTGGCCCAGCAGGGCTTCGTGGAGGTGCTCACCTACCCGTTCGTCTCCTCGGCACTGGCCGACGACCTGGGTCTGGAACCCGACGATGACCGGCGCAATGCGCTGCGGCTGGCCAACCCGCTGTCCGAGGAACTCCCGCTGATGCGGACCTCGGTGCTGTCCACCCTCGTCGACGGGCTGCGGCGCAACCTCTCCCGGGGGCAGCGCGACGTGGCGCTTTTCGAGGTCGGGCTGGTTGCGAGGCCCGGGCTACGTGGCTCCCTCCCCGCTCCGGTACCCGGGGTCGACCGCCGCCCGGACGACGCGACGCTGCAGCAGATTCGCGACGCCGTGCCGCCCCAGCCGCGCCGGGTCGCCCTGGTGCTGGCCGGCGACGCCGACCCCGCCGGCTGGTGGGGTCCCGGCCGGCCGGCCGACTGGTCCGACGCGGTCGAGGTCGTCCAGACCGTTGCCCGCGCCGTCGGCCTGACCCTGTCGCTCACCGCCGACGTGCACGCGCCGTGGCATCCGGGCCGGTGTGCGCGCCTGTCCGTGGGCGGGCATCCGGCTGGGTCGACCGAGCCGCCGGAGTCGGCTGAGCCGGCTGGGTCGACCGAGCCGGCCGTGCCGACCGAGCCGCCGGAGTCGGCTGAGCCGGGCCTGCTGGTCGGCCACGCGGGTGAGCTGCATCCCCGGGTGCTGGCCCGGCTCGGGCTGCCTCCGCGGACCTGCGCGGCTGAGTTCGACCTGGATGTCCTGATCGCGGCCAGCGACCGCGTCATCCAGGCGGTGCCGCTCTCGGCGTACCCGGTTGCGCTCAGCGACGTGGCCCTCGTCGTGGAGCAGGGCGTGCCTGCAGCCGACGTAACGGCGGCTCTGCGCGAGGGCGCAGGCCAGCTGCTCGAATCACTGGAGCTGTTTGACGTATACACCGGCACGCAGGTCGGTGCTGGGCACAAGTCGCTGGCGTATCGGCTCGTCCTGCGCGCCCCGGACCGCACCCTGACCACCGGCGAGGTCAGCCGGGCCCGCGACTCCGCGGTCGAGCTTGCCGCCGCCAGGACCGGAGCCAGGCAGCGCGGAACCGCCTGACGCACGGCACCGATCCTGCATGATTACTCAATTCCGCGTATAGTCATGCAAGTGATACGGGCAGCCGTGGCAGGCGCGAGCGGGTTCGCCGGAGGGGAGATCCTCCGGCTGCTGCTCGCCCACCCGCAGTTCAAGATCGGCGCCGTGACCGCAGGCACGTCGGCCGGGTCAAGTCTGGGATCGGTGCATCCCCACCTGCTGCCGCTCTACGCCGAGGTGCTCCAGGACACCACCCCAGCCACCCTGGCCGGTCATGACGTCGTCTTCCTCGCGCTGCCGCACGGTGCCTCCGCTGCGCTGGTCGCCGAGCTGCCGGGCGATGTCGTCGTCATCGACTGCGGAGCCGACTTCCGGCTCGCCGACGCGGCACAGTGGCAGCGCTTCTACGACTCCCCGTATGCCGGGAGCTGGCCCTACGGCCTGCCCGAGCTGCCGCTGCCCGAAGGGGCTCGGGGCCGTGACGCCCTAGTCGGAGCCCGGCGGATCGCCGTTCCGGGCTGCTACCCGACGGCGGTCAGCCTCGCGCTGGCGCCTGGCTTCGCCGCGGGCGTGCTGGAGCCGGACGATGTGGTCGTCGTGGCAGCGAGCGGCACCTCGGGCGCGGGGCGGTCGCCCAAGCCCCACCTGCTCGGGGCCGAGGTCATGAGCTCGATGTCGGCCTATGGCGTGGGCGGCGGCCATCGGCATACCCCCGAGGTGGTCCAGAACCTCAGCCGGGCTGCCGGAGCGCCCGTCTCGCTGTCCTTCACCCCCACGCTGGCTCCGATGGCTCGCGGCATCCTGGCCACCTGCACAGCAAGGGTCCTGGCCGGGACGACGGGCGGTGAGGTGCGCGCGATCTGGGAGGCGGCATACCAGAGGGAGCCGTTCGTGCACCTGTTGGCCGGCGGCCAATGGCCGCGGACCGCCGACGTGACGGGCAGCAACAGCGTGCAGCTGCAGGTGGCCCTGGACGAGCAGGCTGGCCGCGTCGTGGCCGTGGCGGCGGTCGACAACCTCTGCAAGGGCACCGCGGGAGCGGCGGTCCAGTGTGCCAACATCGCGTTCGGCTGGCCGGAGACCACCGGCCTGCCGGTCGCCGGCATCGCGCCATGAGGGGCGTGGCGGCCGCCAGCGCCCTGCGGGACACGGCGGCGCTGGCGGCCGCCGCGACCAAGGCTGGCGTGCTGGTCGAGGCCCTGCCGTGGCTGGAGCGGTTTCGCGGTGCACTGGTGGTCGTCAAGTACGGCGGCAACGCCATGGTCGACAGTGAGCTGAAGGCCGCCTTCGCCCAGGACGTCGCCTTTCTGCGGTACGCCGGGCTGCGGCCGGTGGTGGTCCACGGCGGCGGACCGCAGATCGCCGACATGCTCGGCCGCCTCGGTCTGACCAGCGAGTTCCGCGGTGGCCTGCGGGTCACCACGCCGGAGGTGATGGAGGTCGTCCGGATGGTGCTCACCGGCCAGGTCGGTCGCGAGCTCGTCGGCCTGCTCAACCAGCACGGTCCGGTCGCCGTCGGACTTTCGGGGGAGGACGCCGCGCTGTTCGGCGCCCGCCGCCGGCCCGCGATGGTCGACGGCGAGCCGGTCGACATCGGGCTGGTCGGCGACGTCGAGACGGTGGACCCGACGGCGGTCACCGACCTGCTCGACGCGGGCCGCATCCCGGTGGTCTCCTCGGTGGCGCCGGACCTCGACAGCGACCCGTCCGACAACGCGGTGCTGAATGTCAACGCCGACACCGCCGCCGCCGCGCTCGCGGTGGCCCTCGGCGCGACCAAGCTGGTCATCCTGAGCGACGTCGAGGGCCTGTACGCCGACTGGCCCGACCGCGGCTCGCTGCTGTCCAGCCTGACCGCGTCCGACGCCGAGCGGCTGATGGGCACCGTGCAAGCCGGCATGGTCCCCAAGCTCGAGGCCTGCATCCGCGCCGTGCGCGCCGGCGTCCCCCAGGCCCACGTGATCGACGGCCGGGCGCCGCACTCGCTGTTGCTGGAGATCTTCACCACTGCCGGTATCGGCACCATGGTCCTGCCCGACAGCGGGACGACATGACCAGACATGAGCAGAGGGACGACATGACCAGACATGAGCAGAGGGACGACATGTTCAGCCAGAAGCTAGACGGAGACGACATGTTCGGGGCAGGAGCCGTGACGTGAGCGACGACGACATACCGACGCCGGCCGGGCCGGGCGCGACAGACAACGCGGCATACCTGGACCGCTACGGCTCCGCCCTGCTGGGCGTGTTCGGCCCGCCCCGCCTCCCGCTGACCCACGGCGAGGGCTGCTACGTCTGGGACGCCGACGGAAACCGCTACCTCGACCTGCTCGCCGGCCTCGCGGTCAACTCCCTGGGACACGCCCATCCGGCCCTCGTCGCCGCCATCAGCACGCAGGCGCAGCGGCTGATGCACGTGTCCAACTTCTTCACCACGCCGGCCCAGGTCGAGCTGGCCGAGCGGCTGCTCACCATCGCCGAGGCGCCGGACGGCTCGGCGGTGTTCTTCGCCAACTCCGGCACCGAGGCGATCGAGGCGGCGATCAAACTCAGCCGCCGTACCGGCCGTCGCCGCATCGTCGCCGCCGACGGCGCATTCCACGGACGGACCACCGGAGCCCTCGCGCTGACCGCGAAACCGGCGTACCGCGAGCCGTTCCTACCGCTGCTGGAGACCGTGACTCACGTCCCGTACGACGACGTCCCCGCCCTGCGCGCGGCCGTCGGCCCCGACGTGGCCGCCGTCGTCCTGGAGCCGATCCAGGGAGAGGCCGGCGTGGTGGTGCCGGAGGAGGGGTATCTGCGGTCCGCTCGCCAGATCGCTTCTGCCGCAGGGGCATTGCTGGTCCTGGACGAGGTGCAGACCGGCATCGGCCGGACCGGATCGTGGTTCGCCTACCAGCAGGTAGGCGTGCGCCCGGACGTCGTGACCCTCGCCAAGGGGCTCGGCGGGGGGATGCCGATCGGGGCCATGATCACCTTCGGTGCCGACGTCAGCGGACTGCTGGCGCCCGGCCAGCACGGCACGACGTTCGGCGGCAATCCCCTGGCGTGCGCGGCGGCCCTCGCGGTGCTCGACACGATCGTCACCGAGGGCCTGCTCGAGCACGTCACGACGGCCGGCAAGCACTTCACCGAGACCGTGCTCGCACTCGACCATCCCCTCGTCCGCGAGGTCCGCGGTGCGGGCCTGCTCCGCGCCGTCGAACTGCGCGGTGACGTCGCTGGCGGCCTGGCGCAGGGCGCGCAGGACGCCGGCTTCCTGGTGAACCCGGTCCAACCCGCCGCGATCCGGCTCGCGCCCCCGCTCGTCGTGACCGCGGAGCAGCTCGATTCCTTCGTCAGCGCCCTGCCCCGCCTGCTCGACGCGGCCGGGCGAGCGCAGGGCCCCTCATGACCCGGCACTTCCTCCGCGACGACGACCTCTCCCACGACGAGCAGCTCGACGTCATCGAGGCAGCCTTTGCGCTCAAGGCAGACCCCTTCGCCGATCGCGCCCTCGACGGCCCCCGTGCGGTGGCGCTGATCTTCGACAAGCCGTCGACCCGGACGCGGGTCTCGTTCTCCGTCGCCGTGGCCCAGCTCGGTGGTTTCCCGCTGATGATCGACGCGATGACCAGCCAGATGGGCCGCGGCGAGGAGCTCGCGGACACCGCCCGCGTGCTGGACCGCCAGTGCGCCGCCATCGTGTGGCGCACCTTCGGGCAGGAGCGGCTCGAGGCCATGAGCGCGGTCAGCCGGGTGCCGGTCGTCAACGCGCTGACCGACCAGTTCCACCCGTGCCAGATCCTGGCGGACCTGATGACCGTCCAGGAGCACACCGGGGCCCTGGCCGGGCTGGCCCTGGCCTACCTGGGTGACGCCGCCAACAATATGGCTCACTCCTACCTGTTGGGCTCGGCTCTGGCCGGTATGCACGTCCGGGTCGCCGGGCCCGCCGCTCACCTCCCCGACCCCGAGGTCGTGGCCCGTGCCGAGCATCTGGCAGACGCGAACGGCGGCTCGGTGGTGGTCACCACGGACTCGCACGAGGCACTCGACGGAGCGGACGTCGTCGCGACGGACACCTGGGTCTCGATGGGGATGGAGTCGCAGAAGGCGGACCGGGCGGCGCAGAGCCCGTTCGCGGCGTACGCGGTCGACGATGCGGCGATGCGGCGAGCCGCCCCGACGGCCATCGTGCTGCACTGCCTGCCGGCGTACCGCGGGCTGGAGATCTCGGCGTCCGTGCTCGACGGCCCCCAATCGGTGGTCTGGGACGAGGCGGAGAACCGGCTGCACGTGCAGAAGGCGCTGCTGTCGTTCCTGCTGAGGCACTCCTGATGGGCCATCCCGATGCGCAGACCCTCGTGAGGCGAACGGGATGAGGCGGCGGTGATCGCCCAGACCCGGGCCGGGCGCCTCCAGAAGATCACCGATCTCCTGGCGCGGCACTCGGTCCGCTCGCAGACCGAGCTGTCGACCCTGTTGGCGCAGGAGGGCCTGGAGGTCACCCAGGCCACGCTGTCCCGCGACCTGGTCGATGTCGGCGCGGTGAAGGTACGGCAGGGCCGGCACCTGGTGTACGCCGTCCCGGGCGAGGGCGGCGACCGCACCCCGAGACCGGGGCTGACCGACGAGGCCATGGGCGGCCGGCTGCGGCGGCTGTGCGAGGAGCTGCTCGTCGACGCCGAGCCGTCGGCCAACCTCGTGGTCGTTCGGACGCCACCAGGCGCCGCCCAGTTCCTCGCCTCGGCGATCGACCATGCCCACGACCCGGACGTCGTCGGCACGATCGCCGGTGACGACACGATCCTGGTGATCACGGGGCACCCGTCCGGCGGTCCCGCGCTTGCGGCCAGGCTGCTGGCCCTGGCCGGTTCACGAGAGGATTGAGGATGCCCGCCATTCACGACATCGACCGAGGAGCACACCGGTGACCGAGCGCGTTGTACTTGCCTACTCCGGAGGCCTCGATACCTCCGTAGCCATCGGCTGGATCGGTGAGGCGACCGGTGCCGAGGTCGTCGCCGTCGCCGTCGACGTCGGCCAGGGCGGCGAGGACATGGATACCATCCGCGAGCGGGCCCTTGCCTGCGGCGCCGTCGAGGCTTACATCGCCGACGCCCGCGAGGAGTTCGCCGACGAGTACTGCCTGAAGGCGATCCAGGCCAACGCGCTCTACATGGACCGCTACCCGCTCGTCTCCGCCCTCTCGCGGCCGGTGATCGTCAAGCACCTGGTCGCCGCCGCCCGGCAGCACGGCGCGACGACCGTCTCGCACGGGTGCACCGGCAAGGGCAACGACCAGGTGCGCTTCGAAGCCGGTATTGCCGCGCTGGCGCCCGACCTGCGCTGCATCGCGCCGGTTCGCGACCTCGCCCTCACGCGGGAGAAGGCGATCGACTACGCCGAGGGTCACGGGCTGCCGATCGAGACGACCCGGAAGAATCCCTACTCGATTGACCAGAACGTGTTCGGCCGCGCGGTGGAGACCGGCTTTCTGGAGGACATCTGGAACGCACCGATCGAGGACCTGTACACCTACACCAAGGACCCCGCCCGCGAGCACCCGGCGGACGAGGTGCTGATCGGCTTCGAGGCCGGCGTGCCGGTGACCGTCGACGGCGTCCACGTAAGCGTCCTGGAGGCGATTCAGCAGCTCAACCAGCGGGCGGGCGACGCCGGCGTCGGCCGGCTCGACATGGTCGAGGACCGGCTGGTCGGCATCAAGAGCCGTGAGGTCTACGAGGCGCCGGGAGCGATCGCACTGATCACCGCGCACCAGGAGCTCGAGAACGTCACACTGGAGCGCGACCTCGCTCGGTACAAGCGCGGCGTCGCCCAGCGCTGGGGCGAGCTGACGTACGACGGGCTGTGGTTCAGCCCGCTGAAGCGGGCGCTCGACGGCTTCGTCGCCGCGAGCCAGGAGCAGGTCAGCGGCGAGATCCGGATGACGCTGCACGCCGGGAGGGCCGTGGTCACTGGGCGGCGCTCGCCGTCGAGCCTGTACGACTACAACCTCGCGACGTACGACGCCGGTGACACCTTCGACCAGTCCTACGCCAAGGGATTCATCGAGCTGTGGGGGCTGCCGAGCAAGATCGCCTCGGCGCGCGACCTCCGGCTCGCCCGTGGCTGACCCGCCCGACCCGCCGGAGCAGCGGGTCAGCCTCTGGGGCGGGCGTTTCACCTCCGGCCCGGCCGATGCGCTCGCCGCCTTGTCGAAATCGACCCACTTCGACTGGCGCCTGGCGGCCTACGACATCGCCGGCTCCCGTGCTCACGCCCGGGTGCTGCATCGGGCCGGGCTGCTCGACGACGCCGCGCTGGCCACCATGCTGGGCGGGCTGGACCGGCTCGCGGCCGACGTCGAGTCGGGCGCCTTCGGACCCGCTCCGGACGACGAGGACGTGCACACCGCACTGGAACGCGGGCTGATCGAGCGCGTCGGCGCTGATGTCGGGGGCCGGCTGCGCGCGGGCCGCTCGCGCAACGACCAGGTTGCCACGCTGCTGCGGATGTACCTGCGCGACCACGCCCGGTCCTGCTCCGAACTCGTCCTCGACGTGATCGACGCCCTGATCGGGCAGGCGGACCGCCACATGGGTGTCGCGATGCCGGGCCGCACGCATCTGCAGCACGCCCAGCCGGTGCTGCTCTCGCACCACCTGCTTGCCCACTGCTGGGCGCTGCTGCGGGACGTCGAGCGGTGGCGGGACTGGTGCGCGCGGACCTCCCTCTCGCCGTACGGTTCCGGAGCCCTGGCGGGTTCCTCGCTGGGCCTCGACCCGGACGCTGTAGCGGCGGAGCTGGGTTTCGTTGCCGGAGTGGAGAATTCGATCGACGGGACAGCCTCGCGCGACTTCGCGGCGGAGTTCGCGTTCGTCGCGGCGATGACCGCCGTGGACATCTCGCGGATAGCCGAGGAGGTGGTGCTCTGGGCGACCCGTGAGTTCGCGTTCGTCACGCTCGACGACGCCTACTCGACCGGATCGAGCATCATGCCGCAGAAGAAGAACCCCGACGTCGCCGAGCTGGCCCGCGGCAAGGCCGGTCGGCTCGTCGGTGACCTGACCGGCCTGCTCGCCAGCCTCAAAGGCCTGCCCTTGGCGTACAACCGCGACCTGCAGGAGGACAAGGAGCCGGTCTTCGACGCGGTCGACACCCTCGAAGTGCTCCTGCCCGCCTTCACCGGCATGGTGGCGACCTTGCGGTTCGACATCGATCGGCTGGAGTCCTTGGCCCCCCAAGGCTTTTCGCTCGCCACCGATGTCGCCGAGTGGCTGGTCCGCCGCGGGGTCGCCTTCCGCGTCGCCCACGAGGTCGCGGGGGAGTGC
>JAABUS010000963.1_pt1 | contig 67945 bp, 9 predicted proteins | sample 5560161 | NCBI WGS metagenome assembly JAABUS01 (sample SAMN10711885, study PRJNA513376) | rock metagenome | isolation source: Antarctica rocks | place: Antarctica: Victoria Land, Trio Nunatak nord | collected 2016-01-04
TCCCATGCAGTACGCAGTGGGTCTCGCAGTGGGTACTGGCGATTTGGGCTACTCCCCGAGACTGATGCGGTGTGTATCGGGCCATTGAACCCATGCTGTGTGTGGTCGACCTGCTGATCATAGTGGTTCTCCATCTTTCGAAAGTACGGCAACAGACTTTCATAGCTCCAACGGGGATCATCCACAACTTTCGCCCAGAGATCGTAATCAGCGGCACCGCCGCGAGTCCAAGTGCCATAATTGGTGGTGCTCCCACCGGAGAGAGCTTTGCCAGCACTTGCGTAGCACGAGCGGCCGTCCAGATGCTTCTGAGGAGTAGTAAAGTAGGCCCAGTCCAAATCCGAGTGATGGGCAGCGAAGCAGGCGAGCGGAGATGAGGTGAGAGGGTGGTCTTTAGGATCTGCTCCGGCTTCAACGATGAGTATCTTTAGAGATGGGTTGGATTCGCGAAGACGGGAGGCGAGGGTGCAACCAGCAATACCGCCGCCAACGATGATGTAATCTTTGGGAGACGCCGAGGAGTCCATCTTGCCATCCATGATCGAGGCTCAAGCTTCTTTTTTCTTTCGACGTAATATGGGTGAACAAGTGTCAACGTTTTACTGTGCGGGAAGTCTTTTCAGTCAGTCACGCCTGTGTAGGTTAGTAGCTTGTACTGTAGGATAAATCCGATTGCTATTATGCTATCGGAAGCTGTTATTCTATCAGGGGACAAGGCCAGAGTGAGACCAAGAGGGTGTAGGCACCTGCATATTTTATCGTGCCAAGCAGGTTTCTGTGCCGCAAGCGAAAAAGTGATCGTTCACTTAACCCGCGAAAACACATCAAAGTTTTTTTTTGCAGATCTACCATCAACGCAATTGATCATGGTACAACGTCAAAATTTTAATAGTAACACAACTAGATATGCTCTACAACTTGTGCGCGATTTTGAGACATAAAACTCCAGCGTGCGTTGTAAGTTAAGAAAAAAAAAAAATCGCTCAAAGTACTTTTTAACATTTGACGACACACTATCTTGTCAACCCTAAGAAGAAGAAAAAAAAAAATCAAAAAAGTCTTGATTGGAACAATAGCATCTTTAGAAGTTGTATCAACATATACTTATATATCTCAAAATTAGTATATACATATGTATATACTTCTTCTGACCCTTATATATTAACACACCTATGTCGATCTTAGTAAAGCTTTATTTTGTAATTTATTTGAAGTCGGAAATAGCTTCTCCTAACATTGTTCCGAATAGTTAAAGAAATTAATGTAACAAGATTGCTTATAATTCTTTGACAATATTAAGAATAGCTATACAACAAAATGCAACTATCTAGTGTCTAAGCAAGATAAACATCGTCTAAGTAGTAAGTAAGCCAGAGGATAGAGAGTAAGCAGAGAATAAGTCAAGAGTAAATAACGTCTATTGTCTTAGTTCTTAGAGTAAAGTTGCCAAGTCTCTAGCAGATCAATATACTAAGTTGCTAACTAGCATTAGAAGCGCTTTTACGTTCAAGTTTAAAACTCTTAAATATAATTCTTGATATACAAACATTTGTTGCAAGTTGTAATAAAATATAAAATTAAAGCTAATATTATAGATTAAGTGTCAATATATTTATACTATTTGTTTTCGTAATTATTTTCGTAATTATTTTCGTAATTATTTTATATATTATTAATTACAATTAATTAACTATTGTTGTATCTATTATGCTTGCAAAGTTATTAAATTCTTATAATATAATATATTGTATAATTAACTTTAAATATATATAACTTCTTTCTTAACTTTCTTTAACTTAGAATAAGTTAAAATTATATCTTAACTTTAATTAAACATTGTACTTTATTAAGAATTATCTTATTTTATATAATATAACAATATAGTTTTTGCAATTGTTGCAACAAAGTATTGCTATTATAAGCTTCTATTGTATGTAGAATTCTTTCGCAAAGCGTACTTTTCTTTTGCGTCTACTATAATACTATTGCTATTCTATTGTAAAGCGTGTCTCGCAATGCTAGACCTGCTTCGCAATAGCGTGCCTAGCGTACGCTAGTGCGTGTTTGGCAAAGAATCGCACGAACTAGATTCAAGCAAAACTAATATTAAGTCAACGAATATTGTTTGCGCATTGTCTCTCTTAATAGCAAACAAGAAAGCATCTTATAAAGAACAAGATTTTTCTCGCATTTGCGTTTCTTAGCAATTAGTTCTACTACAAATGCTATTATTACTATTATACGTACTATCTAATTTAACTTGCTTAACTACGTAGTTTTATCTAAAAAGATAGTAACTACTTTATAGTTCTAATTGCTTTGTTTAAACAAAGCTATCTAATTAGAAGCGATAATTAATAAATTATTAATAACTTGCTTTTGCAAACGTATCTAAAGATCAATTAACTCTTAAAATATTATTAATAATTAATTGCGTAAAGAAACTTACGCAAATAACATGTCTTAAAGATTAAACAAAAATAATTATCTTAATATTAGTATAGTTGTTAATTAAAGCAAAGAAAATATTAAAGCATTTAACTTTAAAAACAAATCTATATTATCTATCTTAACAAATATTATTATATAGTATATTAATAATACAAATGTATTGCAATTTCTAAGATTCGAAATTAAGTTTGCAATTGCAAAACTTTAGTTTGCACAATATATTAATAATTATTGTTGCAAATATAACAATAATTATTATTAATTTAATTAATACAAAAAGATTAATTGCGTTAAAAAGTCGTTAATGCAAAAATATATTAACTATATAAATTTAAAAATTTGATTCAAAAATTGCAAAAATTATATTTAAAATAATTTTGCAAACTATCTTAATAAAGAGTCGAAAATACTTTGAGTTATATTATATTTTATAAAAAAACAATATAATTAATAACGCAAATACGTACAAAAGATATATAATAAAAATAAAGAAATTATTTAAAACTATTTTCTTCGACATATTAAAAAATTTCTTAATATATTCGAAATTTGCAACGTAAAAATTAAGCTTAAATTTAAAAATATAAAGCAACAATTTTATTAAAAGATTAAGAAGTTTGTTATTTATTTAAATAATCTATATTTGCAACTAGAGAAGTTAATTATTAATAACAAAAAAATACAAAATCTAAAAAACAAATACGTCGACAAAATTTGTTAAAAAATACTTTATTAGCAATATAGCTACATTAGTATTACGCAAATATATAATAAATTTATTAAAATTAAACAACGTTTGCAATTGATTAAGAACCTATTAAGATTAAATAGTATCTCTTATATTACAAAAAACTTTAAAAAATATAATAAAAAAAATTAATTTTCGCGCAAATAAGATAACTTGTTTAGCGTAATTAACAATGCGAACAACTTTATTACGTTAATTATTAAAATTATTGTAATTATATAAATTGAAAATAGTATTAACAATAACTAGCAAAACAAAAATAATTGTTAAATTCTTGTTAAAAAGAAATATATTGTATTTATTAATTACAAGTACTATATATACAATTAAATAAATTATAAATTAAATAATTCTATATATTTATAATATTAAAAGTAAATAAAAAAGCAAAATAAAAGTAACGTATTTTTAAGAAAAGTTAAAGCTTAATATTTGTTGCTACAATATTAAACGTAAAAAGTTAAAAACAATAAACTAAAGTATTAATCTAAATAATATTTGTTAATATATTATGTAATATATACGAAATTAAGTATTTTATTAACTTAAAAATTAAAGAAAACTTTATTTTGTAATTCTTTGTTAAAAACGCACAATTACTTAAAGACATCTCTTTATTATTGCAAGTATAAATTGTTAATAATCGCATTATTGTCTTATATAAAACGTAAAAACTCTTTATTGCTATTGTTAATAACAAAAAAATACACAAGAGCAATTATTCTAAATTTTATATTATTAATATGCAAAACTATAAAATAATTTTTAAATTATTTTAACTTAAAAAAGTTAACTTAAACATACAATAATTAAATTGTATTTAAATTTATTAAAATAGTTTTGCTAAGTAATTGAAGAAAAATATTTAAATAATTAATTTTAAAAAGTTTATACAATTTATTATATTTGCTTTTAAGAGTTATAACAAAGTTTACGTCGCACTTTTGTATTAAATATTATTTTCGAAAAAGTTTTTAAAATGCGCAAGAAAAAAAATTGTAAAATATAATATATTTTAGATTAAAAAGCTAATTGTTTTAAACTAAATTAAAAAGATTATAAAGATATTTTTAAAAAAGCTTTTAAATATACTTAATACGCATAACTAGATAAAGTATTTAATTAATTTTATAAAGAGCAAAATGTTGCGTATAAAATGCATATATAATATATTGCAAAATAAATTAATTGCAATACAAAAATATCTTATAAATATGTTAAAAAAAAACTAAATATATTTTTTAAATAATTTTATCGAATTCTTAATATTGTTTGTAAAGAAGCTAAATAATAGCTTACATCTTTGCGTAAACTATTGCAAACTTAATAAAAATATTATTAAAAATAAGTTTTTTCTTCTTTTCTTTTAGAGATATTTAAGCGTTTCGCAAATATAAAGTATTTTATTAAAATTAATATACGCAATATGTATTATTGTATTTGAATTTATTAAAGCAATAAATAAAAAATAGCTTTTTATATTCGATACAAACAATTTAAATACTAAATTATATTTTTTAATTTTGTTAATACTTTTGCTATCTTTTAATTTTATATAAATTGTGTATTAAAGTTGTATATTAACGTTTGTTATATAATATATTTAAATAACGTACTTATTTATTTAAACTTAAAAAAGTAATATTAGAAGAATATTCGCAAGATACTTTGCGTGTTGTTCGAATATTAATTATATATAAAGTTATTAAAATATATATTTAATTGCAACAAAATAATTTTTTTAAATTTTATAATTAAAAAGCGAGATATTTAAATAAAGTAAGTTTGTATTAAAACTATTTAAGAATAATTTAAACTAAAGTTAACAAAAAATATTTTTATATTTTTTAAATTTGCAAAATTTTATTAATACTTTATTTGCAATTTTTTTTAAATTGTAATATCTTTAATTAATTTAACAACAAATGCGAAAAAGAATAAAGTATATTTGCAATTTATATATATTAAGAAAGCGAAAAAAGCTTTTAAGATATTTAAAATTGTCTTTATTATTGTTTCTATTTTAGAATATTACAATTAAAATACTTTTCTTTGTATAAAGATTAATGCGTTAAATTGTAAAATAAAAGATATACTTAATTAGTTTAACAAAAATACGCAATAATACTATAGTCGAGTAATTAAGTAATATTAGACTATGGACTTAAGAATGTTTGTTACTAGTATTAACAATCTATTTGCAATATATATGCGATTTCTTCTACTTAGATCTTAGAATCTTAGCTACTTAATATATTATTAGATTGTATATTGCAATTTATATATATATCGCGATAAGTCTTTGTTGTTATAATTGTTTACTAACTAGAATTTTATCTTTATTTTGTTATATTGAAGCTTAACGCGAGAACTTAATTATAATAACAAATATTAAAACAACAAATTGTCGATATATCTCTAAAAACAATTTTAGAAATTTAGAAATTCAAAAATTTAAAAACATAAAAAAAAGAATATAAAAGACAAATTAACTTTAACAAATTACTAGAATTAAAAATTTCAAAAATCAAAAATACAAGATTAACAACTTAGAAATCAAAATATTATTAAATTAAAAAGCAAAAAAAGAAGAGACAAAGTCGAAATATCAAAAATAACAATAAAAGTTCTAAATCTAAAGATTAAGACGTCTTATTAAAATTGCAACTAGTATTTATTGTTAAAACAATAAATTGTTTACTAATTATAGTAACGTTATTAAAAAAAGCTTTTTAGCAACATAATTAATCTATTTGCTTAAAAGCGAGAATACTATTTAAACTTTTTTTTTGATAGAAATTAAAATAGATCTTTAACGCAAAGTTATTTGTTAATAGTAAATCGACAACTAATTAGAAGAAACAATATATTAAGAACGTTTACTTATAAACAATTAAAAAGATAAAAAAATAATAAATAAAAAAATAGCGCAAAGTCGAAAAAAGAAAAGAAAATCTTTTTTTAATATTTTTGCAAAAAAAAGAAAGAAATTTCTTTATTAAAAGCATTATTTTTTGAATTAATTATTATTATTAGTTTTTTTAATTTAGTAGTTGTTACTTTTATTACTTGTTATTAAGCTATTCTTTTAGAAACGATATCTTAAAACAATAAAAAAATTGCAAGACTTTCTTTTAATATACTTACGTCGACAACAAGTTTATTTAATAATTTTATAAAAATTGTAGAGTTCTATTACTACGTAATTTCTATGTCTTCTTTAAGAACGCTAAAAGTATCGCACTTTAATAAACTTAATATTATCGACTTTCTAAATCGATTTTTAAATTTTTGTAATAAATATAAAGTTATTTTTTAATATAAAATTATTAAGTTGTTTCGATATTGCAACAAGCTTATAGAAAATTTTATTAAATTTATTGTTGTCTAAACAAATAAAAAGTAATTTGAAATAATAAATAAATTAAAAAAGAAATATAAAGATAAGAATTTAAATTAGAAAATTAATTCTTGTACTTTTTTAAAGTCTTTAAAAGACGTATTAAAAACAAAATCGAATAATATTTGTAAATATAGTTAACAATTTAAAGTTATTTTCTTGAAGCTTATTAAATTTGATTAAGTTAATAAATATACTAGATTCTCGTAATATTTAAAGAATTTTTTTCGTAATATTTGTACTAAGATAATGCAAAAGCATAAAGTTAATTTAAACAACACAATTATTATAATATTTAAATTGTTATACAAGACAATTATAAAATTAATCGAAAATAAAATAAATATGCAAGAAATAAACATTAATAGCAATTAAGTTGCTTAGCAAGTTGCGAATATTAATATAAATAAATTAGTAAATATAATAAGCAAGAAGCAAAATCTAGTAAAGAAGAAAGTTACGCTAAAGACAATTTTTGCTTTCTTAGTATTGCTAGTAGTCGCAATTAAAAATACGAAAATTAATAAAATACTAAATATTTTAATACAAACTTTTGAAAATCTTAAGATTAATAATATTTGCAAAATAATAAAAAGCAAAATTTATTAAATAATTTAACAAATAATAACAACGCAATTACAAGAGATTTCGCATATTGTATTTTCGCAAACTTAGATAATAGTTTAGAGTTTATTTTAAGAAACAATTTATATTTATTAAGAATTTATACTTATTTTTGAATACAATTAATCTTAATCTTAATTAAATAAATATTTGTTTTATTATAGTTTGCATAGATAATAAGTTTGTTTAAAATTAATAATCTTAATAGCAAATAAAAAAATTTATATAAACAAAAGCAACAAAATTTGTTATAAATTTAACAATTTTAAGAATAAAGAAATAAAATTGTCTCTTAATAATGCGAAGATTAAGAGAAAGATTATAAAAATTTGTCTTCAATAGAGAGCGCAAAATTATATTCGAAATTTTATAATTACAATAGTAGCAATAAGATTAAATACTAATTTTTCGTCAAAAAACAAAAAGAATAATAAATCGAATTAAGCAATAATAAAGATTTAAGAAATTTAATTAAAATAAAATTCTTTTAAACAATAAATACTTTAGAAATTTTTAATAAAACAATTAATCAAAATAATTAAAAAAAGAATTAAAAAAAAAAAAAAATTCTTAAAAACTAAAAATGTTAAATCTAGAAATTATTTAAAGATAACAAAAGCTTTAGACGAAAAAATATATATAAAGAAAAAAGTAATAAAAACAAGAGTAAAGAACGTTACAATAAAAAATATTCTCGCAATAATTAATTCTAATTCGAGAATTACTAAGTATTAGAAAAATAGATTTAGAAAAAAGCAAAAAACTTCTATAAATTATATATAATAAATAGAATATTTAAAAAGAATGCTATAAACTATAAAGAATTAAGTTGATTTTAAAACTCTAATTTAAAGTATTTTTATTTCGAAAATAAAGATAAAATTAATAAATTTTTTAAATTTTTGTTCTAAATTGAATTGCTTTTTCTTTTATTCTCTTTTTAATAAGAAATTTAATACTATAGTAACAAAGAAAAAATCTTAAAAGTTTACAAAAAAAAAGAAAGAAACAATTGTTATTATAAAATCAATTAATGCTAAATTTATTAAAATTGTTTATTTTAAGAATATTATTATAAAAGTAAAATTTCTTAGAATTTTATATTTCGTTATTTGCTTAATTATATAAATATAATTAAAAAATATAAAAATCAAAACAATATTTAATAATAGTGCGAAAATTAATTGTATTAGCAAGAGTTTTGCGAACAAAATTAATTTAGCTATTTAACAAAATGTTTTTATTTTATTAGTAGAGATTATAAGAGCACGTATTTGTTTCGAAGAAATAATAAAAGATACAAAGATATTAATTAAAAAAGTAATAATTTATATTTATATTTTTCTTGTTTTTTAACTTAATTACGAAATTTTATTAAATTGATCTTTTTAGCAAAATACTTAAATAAGCTTTGTAAATATAGACGACAACTTTTTAAAATTAACAATTTATTTTAAAAACAAAGCAAAGCATATTAGTATTTTAAGAATATTTGTTAATTACTTTAGTAACAAAGATAAAAACGTTATATTTTTAGAGAAATCTTTAAATCTTTAAATAAATGTTTAGTTAATATAGTTGTTCAACTTCGCAAATCTAATTGCAAAAAATCTTCGAAAATAAAAATAAAAATTATTAGAATAATAACGTTGCAAAATAAGATTAAAGAAAAAAATTAACAAAATTCTAATAAATTAGAGCAAGCAAGTAGTATTAGCGTCTATTTGCTTATTGATATAATCAATCAGAATTAAATAAATATTTGAATTAAGATTATATTTCGAATATCTTTAGAATTATTAATAATTTGAACTTTTTAATTATATATTATAAAAGAGACTTTTACTATTTAATTATCTAAAAAGTTCGATATTCTTTGTTAATCTTTTATTGCGTCGCGTTTATTTGTTTAAATAAATACAATATATAAACGAAAAATTTAAAAAACAAATTCGATAAATATAAGCAATTTAGATAATTTTATTTTAAATAAGTATTTAAATTAGAAAGAAATACTAAAACTATTAATTACAAAAGATTTTTAAAAAAAACTTAACAAAAGATATAATCTCTTTTTAATACTTAAATTCTTAAGTATTAAATGCGACTCTTATTTTATTAAGAAACGTATTTAGAAACTAATTATAAAGTTCGAACTCTTTTTGCAAAAATAAAAACTCTTAATTATAATACTCTTTAATTGTAAAATTATTTTAACATAAAGTTTTACTAAGATAAACAAAATTAAGTTAAAGATTGCACTTAATTAAGAAATTTGCACTATAAAGTATAAAATATAACAAGTCTCGAAATTTGTAATTTCTTAAATATTAAATTTTATTGTAATTAAGATGTTAAAAAAACGTCTTTAAACAAGTTTGTTAAAATATTGTTATAATCTTTATTGAAATTCTTAATTTTTAATAAATAAAAAGAAAAAAAAAACAAATATTGTATAGTTAATACAATTATAAAGATAAACAAAATAATTATTTAAGATGCTAATATGCTTTTTAATATCAAAGAGTTTGCGAAAGAATTCGTCGAAATAATAATTGCGTTATTAATTAATTTTTTTTTAAAATACAATTAAATAGATTTCGCGTTAAAGAGTTGTAATCTTATTGTTTTTATAATTTTTTTTAAACTATTTAAAATAATTTGTTTGTTGCAAAATGCAACTAATTCGATTGCTTAATTTGTAAAAATTGTAATACGTATTCTTAAGAATTTTCTTAACAAATATTATTTATTTGTAAACAATATAAATATAAAAGAATTTAAGTTAAATTATAATAACAAGAAAACAATTCTAAAGATTAAATTGTTTGTTTTAGAATATATTTAATAATTAAATGCAATATTAATAAACGTAAAATTATCTAAATATATTATATTTAACAAAAAATCTTAATTCTACAAGTCAAAAATTAAAATTGTTAATTTTGTATATAATTTTAATAAATAATCTCTTAATAGCATTAAGATTATTAAGATTGTTAAATAATTGCTATACAAAAACGTTTTTAAAGCTAAAGTCTTTATAGAAATATATATTTATTATTAAATTTGAGTGCTAAAGTTTATAATTGTTGCAAAGTCGATTTATTGTTTGTTTAAAACAAAATATATTTTTGTTTAAAACTTCAAATAATAACATATTATAAATAAATTAAAGATTGCTTTAACAAATATATTAATAATATACACTTTAAATTACTTTATTTTAGTTGACAAAATTATTTTAGTTGTAAATTCTAATTTAAAAAATTAAAAAATCGTATTAATACAAATTGATACAATAACAAAGAAAAAATATTTTTTACAATATAAAAGTAAACTCTAGAGCGAACAAGAATTTTAATACAACGTTAAAAAGCAAAAATATCGAAAACTTATAAAAATTTTAAAGAAAGTACAATTTTAATTATATAAAATTCGATTTATAATTAAGATTAATACAAATATTTTAATAATTTAATTTAATTGCTTTGCAACAAATTTGTTTAACGCTTTAATAACTTATTAACTAATTTAGATTTATTTCTTCGACTTTAATATATAATATATATTTGATTAAAAGTATACAACAATTAACAAACTTTCAAAAAAATTAAAAGAATTATTTAACAATATTGACAAAATTAATAAGAAAAACATTGATAATTTTATTAATAATTAGTTAAATTGTATTTGCGTTTACTTTGCACAAATAACAATATTAAAAAAGAACAAAAATATTTTCGAAAATAAATATTTTAATAAATTTGAGCAAATTGTTCGATATCTAATTTCGTTACAAAAATCAAATATAAATTAAAAGAATTTTTGCAAATTTAAAAATTATACTCTTTATTTTTTAATAAAAGAAGAGCGTTTGTTTTAAAAAATAAATAAGAATATATTTTTACGTAAAGTAATAAATTGAACAAAAAACAAAAATCAAATTGTAAAAAGCTTATATAACAAGAATAACTATAAAGAGAAAAAGAATATTTATTAACGTATTGCAAATTAATATTAATAATAGAATTTATTTAATTTTTGCAAGAAGTATGTCGCAAATTGCAATAAATACTAGCGAAAAACTTTTAACAAATAAGAGAAAATTATATATTTAACTTATATTTTTGATTTGTAAAAAAAGATTGTTGTAAACTACATTTATATATTAATTACAAAAATGTCTACTAAAGTAAATCTAATAGTTGTTCGAAATAATTTAACAAAATAGATAGAAGTTAAGACAATTTTAAATTTTAAAACATTTGTTATAGTAAAATTTTTATAGAAGAACATTTTTTGTTAATATAAATATATTAAGAAGATAATTATAAACGACAAACTTAAAAATAAAATTAATATAACAATTAAACTTCTAAAGAAATATAACGTCAAAAAAGTAATAACGTCGATTTATTATTTATAAACAAATAAAATAATAAAAAGAGAGCACAAGTTTATTGTTAATATTTTGTTCAAATTAATTAAAAGAGTCTTTACAAATTAATTACGACATTTGTATACAATATTATAAATTAATAAAACAACAATTTAAAAATTTATTAAAGAGATGTTGTTTTATCTTAAGTTTAAGTACAAAGCTATATTATTAATTAAAATAAAGTATTTAACTTAATATATTATAAATTAAGAAAAAGTTTACTTAATAATAAATTTATTAACGTTGCAAGCAAAAAAATTAAAAAAAAAAAATATTTAAAAAGCAACTTTGCGTCTTTGTTGTTTTAAAAAAACAAACAAGAATTTTTTCAATAATAATTATTAATTGTTAACGCGTTTATTTTAAACTAAAGATTTGATTTTATTATATAATATTAAGTTCGATAAAAAATATAATGTAAAATTATTCTTTTAATAATTAGATTTCTTTAAGATAAGAAAAGAAGACAAAATTAAAGACTTTTATATCTTAAAAGAAGTTAATAACACAAAACTTAAAAATACTTATTTAGAAAATTAATTAAAGAAATACGTAATAAAAAATTAAAATCTTCAAGTCTTCGCAAAGTTAAAAGACGAAAATAAAAAAATAAAAAAATAAAAAATAGTTTTATACAAAAGATAAAAAATTAATTTGATTAAAGCAACAAAAGATTATTTAAGATTATTATATTATTGTTATTTTATTACAATTATTTGAATTACATAGAAGTATAAATTTTTTTTAAAAAAAAAAAAAATTGCAATCTTTATATTTGTTTTATTTGCAAAAGCTTTAATATAAAGTTTATTAATTTATAAATATTAAAAAGTAATTTAATTACGCAAAGTAATTTACAAAACATTATAATTTCAAGCATTCGAAAAAAACAAATAGAAAGACAAGAAAATTAAAAAGTCGAAATATTAACAATTTTAATTAATTAAAAGTAGACAAGCAATACTAGCGTTTGTTTATTTATTTTAATTAATTAAAATTAATAACTAGAAAGCAATTTAAAAGCATTAATAGCAAATTTTGATTTAAAGTTCTAGAATTTCAAGAATTTCTTTAAATTATAAAGAACGAGTTTTAATTATCTTTTACGCAATATTTTTTAACAATAAAGATAGCAAGATTATACGTTAATTATATTAGCTTTATATTTGTTTGCAAATTAATATATAAATAAATATTAATACAATTTTTTTGCGTAATTGATAATATAAATATTGCAAGCAACAATTAAGTTTATAAGTAAAAATTCTTTATATTTAGAGCTTTATATTTGTTAAATATTTAGAACAAGTTATTGTTTTATTTATAAAAATATAGCAACTTAATAATTTAATTCTTTGTTTGCAAAATTCTCTTTTTCGATTTATTATTACAAACAACAATTAAGTTTATAAATAAAAATTCTTTGTATTTAGAACTTTTTATTTATTAAAACATAGCAATTTAATAATTTAATTCTTTGTTTACAAAATTCTTTTTTTCGATCTATTATTTTTGTATAAATCTTTTTTTATTAAACTTATATTATAGCAAATTTAGAACAACAATTATAAGATATTAAATATAAACAATTTTCTACAAAAAAAACTTCTTGATCTTTATTAAAAAATTAAGATTAAAAACAAGAATTATTATTTATATTAACAAAAAATTTTTATAAAAAGCAACAATTTATATTTGTTAAACAAGATACAAATTAAAATTCGATAACATTAACATATTTTCTTTGTAATTAAAAATCAACTTTTTCAATTAAATTATTTTAAGTATAAGATTAGCAAATATTATTGTAGCAATTACAAACGTTGCAATATCAAATTTCTTAAACTTAAATTTAAATTAAATTGCGAAAAACAATTATTTAATCTATAAAAAACAATTTGACTATTAAGAATTGCGTCTATATTTAAGTAGTTAACATTTTACTTTAATATAATAAAACTATTAGCAACAAAAGAAAAAAACGTTTAAAAAATTTTCGAAATACAATTTTAAATATTTTAGAAATAATTAAGAATTAAACGCAAAATTTGTAACAAATAATTAATAAAAATGCTTAAGTACTAATAAATAACTTATTATAACAAGAATTGAAAAACGCAATACAAGAAATTAATTAAAACAAAAGACTACAAATTCAAAATAATTAAATTTAATTTCGCAAATTATAATTATCAAAGATTGCAAATGTATTGTTTAAAAATGTAAATTAATTAATTATTAAAGCAATATTGCGAATAACAAAGAAGCGTCAAAATTTATAAAGAATTTTGAAAAAATTAAATCGAGCTATATGCGATCGACTTAAATATCGCACTACAAAATCGAAACGCGTTGCTAATTATATAATCGACAACTATAACAAAATAAATGTCAAAAAGTTCAAAAATATAATAGCGTTTATTAAATAAGAACTTTTAGAAATTAGAATAAAAGATTATTTTTAAAAATATAATTTAATAAGAATCTTAGACGCGAAGTTAAAGAAGATTTGTTAAATAAAAGTTCAAACAATTTCGTCTTTTTTTATAAAAAATGCAAAGAAAGTGCGAACTTAAGACGACAAACAAAAAGAATTTAAATCGTCAACTTCTTAATTAAAATTAAAGTCGAAATTTAAAAATAACAAGATTTACAAAAAACAAAGCAAAAAAAAAGATTAAAACTTAAGTTCTTTTAAAAAAACTTTTTCTTTGTTATTATAATTATAAGATTCGATATTAAGATTGTTTTTGTTAAATCTTAAATTATTTAAAGTTGTTAATACAACAAAATTACGTACTTTAATTATTAAAATTGCAAAAATCTTTTTAAAGACAATAGCTATTTTTATTTCAACAAACAAAAAGAACAACGCAAAAAACTATTTATATGTAAAAGTAAGCATAAATTTGCGATATCGAATTAACTATTATTTAACAATATTAATTAAAGTCTTTCAACTAGTTGAACTAGTTATATTAACAAAGAAGCAAGAAGAAGATCTAATTATAATTATATTAAAATCGATTATTTGCATAACTTATTAAAGAAAGCTAGAATTTTTGTTAAAAATAAATCGAATTTCTAATAATTAAATTAAAAGACAAATAATTTAATATTATAAAAAACAAAACAATTTTCTAGTATTTGTAAAACAAAATAAATTAAATTTTAAGCTTAATATTTATTTATTTGTTTTTAAAGATTTTCTAAGACAATACGTTTATAAAAGAAAAAAGCTAATCTTTTTATTTAACAATATTTAATAAGTTAATGTTTAACTTTAAGTAATAAATAGTATTAATCTAACGAAATAAAATTAATATAAAATAATTGTTTGCCAAAATTAATTTGTTTATTTAATTGTTAATTCGAAGTACTAAATATAGTCGCAACTTTAGAGCGAATTGCAAATAATATTACATTATTAACGAAAAAATAACAATTAACAAAAAGAATAATTTCTTAATTGTTTATTCTCTATATTGCAAATAATAATACAAGTAAATTTAGATTCTTATATAATATATATACTTTTACAAGACAATTACAAGTATAGATTATTAACACTATCTTATTTGTTAATTTTTAAAAAGCATAAAAATTAAACGTCAAAATGTTATTTTAATTTCGATGTAATTAGAACGTCTATTAAGAGTCTTAGCAATTGCAATCGATTGTTTTTTTTGTTGCATAAAATAATTTGTTTTGCAAAAAGTATTTGTTAAATAATTTTTATAATTAGATCGACGTATAATTATAAAAAGCAATAAAAAAAAATAACAAAACAAAAGAATATTAAAAACTAAATTAAGAAAAAAGAATTTATTAAAATAAGAATTGTATTAAGCGAATATATATTATTAATTTAGAAATATACAAATTGCGCAATCTTAAATCTCTTATTGCAAGTTAGAAATTAAAATTAATATAAAAATTAAAATATTTTTTGTCTACGTAACTCTATTAAAAGATAAAGAAACTTTAAAGAATTCTTAAATAAATACAAGAAGCAATATTGTTGCAATTTATCGAGATTTAACTTTGTTAAATCTATTTTTAATTAACATATTTTATTGTTTTAAAGTTGCTATTAATTTCTCTTTTATATCTAATATTAAAAATATTATTATAAAATGTGCGTTCTAAAATTTAACAAAAGTAATAAAGAAATTAAGAACATTGTTTAGAGATGCAAAGAAATTTAATTATTTAATAGAGTAAACTCGAGAACGTACAACACGTTACGTAAAATTAATATAAAGAGAGATTTAAAAAATAAAAAGTAAAATATTTGAATTTTATTTGTAAATGCAATTTATAACGCTTAAAATTTTTAAAATACTTAATACTTATTAATCTAATATTTAGAACAATTTAGATTCTTATTTAACTAACTATAAAGAGAAAATAAGATTTGAGTCTTTAGTTATTTGTTTTAACAAAAAAGAGAAGATTTTGCTATTTTAATTCGAAATTAAAAAGAAATGTTATAAATTAAAATTAAGTTAGTAATTTAGATTAAGTATTTTAAGACTAAAAATAACTTCTAGAATTATATATTTATCTTTTGTTTCGAAGAATTTAATCTAGATACAATAGCAACAACTTACTCTATTATTGTTATTTTTCTCTTAGATTAATCTTTCAAATTTATGTTAAAAAAGCTTATTATTATTGTTATTGTCTTTAAAGAATAAATAAGATTTACAATAATTAATTTTACTAAATATTTAGTTTCGATCAAATAATTTTTTTAACTTTAAGAGAAACTTTATGTAGATTAATTTATTACGTTTTTTATGCAATCGACTCAAATAATAAAAAGAACAAAAAATTTAATTTAACGATTTTAAAAAAATAAGAGCAATTTTCTTATTCTCTTATTATAACTTTTGCACAAACAAAAACAAAAGTTTCTTAATTTAATAATTAAAAAACAATTATTAAAAGAAAGAGAGTTGTATATAGCTAAATAATTAAATAATATTAAGCTATAAACTTAAGAATATTTGTTATTAATATTAGCGATCTATTTGCAATATATATGCAATCTCTTCTACTTAGATCTTAGAATCTTAGTTACTTAATATATTATTAGATTGTATATTGCGATTTATGTATATATCGCGATAAGTCTCTATTGTTATAATTGTCTACTAACTAGAATTCTATTCCTATCTCGTTACAATACTTTATTGCATTTATTAACTACAAATTTAAAAAATCTAAAATTTGCTAAAATATATACAACAAAAAGCTCTATACTATTGTACTAATTTTTAAACTTTGAAGATATTATTTACAAAATAGCAAATATGTTATTTACGTAATTACAAATTATAATAATCTTTGTTACTTTATAATTACAAAGAAGCTTTTAATTAAGTAAGTTTGTTAAGTTAAGAAATTAATTACATTTAACTTTAATATAGAATATTGCAAAAGAAAACTTAATTTTGTAGATACGTTATTAAAAAGATTTAACATTATAAAATTCAATAATAGCAAAAATAATAATAACAATTTTTTATTTATTTTGCGAAACAAGCTTTGCAATCTAGAATATTAATCGAAATTACAAAAAGACAAAAATATCTTTATTATAATTAAACTCGTAACTTTAATAGCGCAATTAAATCATACTATTATTGCAAATATCTAAATTATAAACTTGAATAAAAAAGTTTTTAAAAAACTACGTAGTATTTTAGACTTTGTATTGTTTCAACTTTTAATATAACAAATTATAGAATTAAAGAAGTTCTTTGTTAATTTAAAAGAATCAATAATAGCGTAATTGCAAAAACTATAATAAAAGAACGCTTTTATTATAAAGAAGCAATAGCGTCAAAGATTCGCAAATAAACAAAATAAATTTTCGAAATAAAATATTAAAAAAATAATTTGCTATATTAGAGTTTCGCAATTTATATCTCGAAAAACGCAACAATAAGAAATAAAATTCTTTGTATATATCACAATAACTTTATATTTAAATATTTTATATATTAACAAATTAAAGATGCAATATAACAAAAATATTATTAATCTAATATAATTAAAAAAATTAATAAGTATATTTGTATTTGTTTTAATTATTAATGTATGCGTATTTATTATTATAAATTATATAAAAAAATTAGTTTAATATCTTTTAAAAATTCGCAATTTTTCGAAACAATAACAATAAACTTTATTACGAATATATTATTTGCAAGAAATTTATATATTAAAAAGACTAGTAATATAATTTTAATATTAATTAATAAGTTAATTAAGTACGCAATCTATATTGCAACTATTAAGAAACTTAACGCAAAAAACTTTGTAAAACTTTTATAAAGAAAGTTCGTATATTATTATAAAATAATACGTAATATTATTTTTGATAAAAGTTTGCTTTTTACGAGTTATTTTTAATTGACGTTGTGCTAGTATCTAAATGCGAAGCGTTAGCTTAATATTGTATTTTATTCGCAAATTAATAATTAAACAAAAAGACAAAACTAGATTTTATAATATTATTTGCGTATTTATTGTAATTATAGATAGAATAATTAATTGAAGTTGCTATCTATAATTGTATTCGCATATAATAATAGTATTTACTTAAATATTAAAAAAACTTTTTACAAATTGTTAACAAACTATATTGTAGACTTTGCAAATATATTTGTAAGTAAACTTTTAACAAGAAAGACACTTTTAGTTATAAAACAAACAAAATAATTGCAAAATACTAAAAAGCATTTAAAAAAATTGTAAATAACAATTTCGAAGCAACAAACAAAAAGCTACAATAAAAATTACAAATTAATAAGTTTTTAAATAGACAACAAAATGCTATTGCAAAGCGTTAATATATATATATTGCGATTTAAGAAAAAAATTAATTATTATTAATTAAGATTCTTTATTATTTTAATTAAAGAAAGTAAATAAATATATTAATTAAATTTATTTGCAAAGTACAAAGCAATTTATATTATTTTTTATATTTTACTATTTAAATCTTAGTATTTGCGAAACAAAGATCTAAAGTTAAAATTAATTCTTATCAAAAAAAATAAAAATAAAACATAAATAAAATACTAAACAAATAAATCAAAAATAATATGTTTAAGTACTTAATTAAGTAATTTGACGCAATTTCGTAGAAAGATACATAAGAGTCTTTAAAATATTTCGAAAACATAATAAACAAAATTTAAAAATTTAAAAGAGAGCAAAAGAAATACAACGTAATTGCGAAAATATTAAAGAAAAAGAAACAAAAGAAACAAGTAATTAGTAAATTAAAAAAACAAAAACAATTATACAAAAACAAATAAAGCAAAGAATTAAATTAAAGTTCGAAGATTATATTTTTAAAAACTACAAAAACTCTTATAATAACGCAAAGATCTAAAAACAAATTTAGATATATAAAAACACAATTATATATATATATTTATACAAGTTAGTTTTTGCTATTTTAAAGATAACAAATAAGACGCACTTTAATTGCAATTATTATAAACAAAACAATTATTATTATAAGCAAAGTTAATATATATTAGCTTTATATATTATAAGCTTCGCAATACAATTTATTATAGCAAAATAATTTGCAAACTTTAGTACGAAAACTTTTATTAAAAAGCAAGCAATTAAAGTTAAAAATTACAATATAATAACAAACAATTTAAAAAAAGTAAAAGAAGCTGTTAACAATAACAATCGCAATTGTATAAATTAGTTTAATATCTTTTTTAAAGTTTATGCGTTATACTTATTACGTTACGCACAATAATTTACTCTTAATTAAAGAGTATTAATAACAATAAAAAGATTATTACAATAACAACAACAAAATAAACGCACAAAGCAAAAAAAAGCGCAATAGCAACAATAAGATTTAACTCGCAAAGATACTTTATTATAGAGCAACAAAAATATTTAATAACGCAATTTGTTATTAGAAGATATACAACAAAAAGATTTTGTTCGAAGACAAATATATAGCAATAATATCAAACAACTATTGTATATTATTAACTTTATTTTTATCTCTTTTAATTTGCAAATACGTTCTATATTGCAACTAAAAAACAAATTAAAAAAAGCAAAAAACGCAAGCAAAATTACAACAAGCAAAAGAGAAATTAAGAAAACAAAAAAAATTAAAATCAAAGCGAAAAAGACAAAAATTAAAACAAAAACAATAAAAAGAAGTACAAAAGTAGACGCAAAAGCAAACGCAAAAGCAATAGCAATAGCAACAACAATAATAACAAACCAAAAACGTTTGTTAAGATTGCGCGAACAATTTGTTTGCACGCACGTTAGTTTTGTTCTTAAAATAGCGTCGATGCTATTAAGTTGCTTATTATTGTTTAATAACTCGTAAAAGTATTAATAATGCTCTATATAACAAAAAGTTAATTAAATTCTTAAATTAATCTTGCGATTATTTTTGTTACAATTAGAATTAAAACAAAATTGTTTCTTGCGTAGCACGCAAATAAGTTTAATGCTTATATATTAATTGCAATAAACAAATAAAATACTAAAAAATAAATTTTTGCAATTGTGTTTGCAAAGTTACGATATTTATTTACAAAATAAGTAAAGATTATTATTATTATTGTAAAACAAGTTTAAAGATTGCAATATTAATTGCGTTAATTTAAATTAAGTATTGCAATAATTAAGTATCTTTATAGTTTGCAAATAGACGTAAGAATAAAAATAATTATATTTATAAGATTGTTTTGCGAAGTAATATAAGAAGCAAGAAAGCAAAATAATAATAATAATATTTATATTATTATATTGCGTTTAAGAACAATAGCAACGCATCTACATACTATAAAAAGAAATAAATTATTGCTATCTACTTAATATTTGTTAAAAGCAATTTTATTAAAAAGATAAATTTACAATTATTAAAATAAACAAAAATAATAATTGTAAATATATTATTATAAATATTTATTGCTTTTTTATTATTTACAAAATGCAAAAAATTATTTTAGATATTTGTTTTTATTTTATTGTTAACAAAAATAATTGCAAAATAGAACTTTGCGTATTTACAAAATTGTATATCAATTTTATAGATATATTGTCGCAAATATTTATTGCTTTCTTATTATCTATAGAATACAAGAAATTACTTTAAATATTTATCTCTATTTATTGTTGTTAAGAAGCAAATAATTGCGAAGTAAGACTTTGCATGTCTACGTCGCAATATATGTAGTTTCGTAAATATTGTTACAATAACAATTTAAAGATTATATTGTAGCTAAAACTAATAATATAGATCTTAGAGATTAAAATTCTAAGAAAAAATATAATTGTAAAATGTATCTCGCAATATTAGATTTGCTTTGCAATAGCATATCTAGCGTATATTAATATATATTTAATAAAGAGTCGCACAAACTAAATTTAAGCAAAACTAATATTAAGTTAACAAATATTATTTGCGCATTATCTCTTTTAATAGTAAACAAGAAAGCGTCTTATAAAGAACAAGATTTTTCTTGTACTTGCGTTTCTTAGCAATTAGTTTTACTACAAATACTATTATTATTATTACACGTACTATCTAACTTAACTCGCTTAACTACGTAGCTTTATCTAAAGAGATAGTAACTACTTTACATCTATATATAGTAGATTTCTATAGCTTGAATAAATAGCATCTTTCTTCTATCTTATAATTATTATATTTTGGTAGCTTTAACGCAATTATATTATTTGTAGCATTATAAATTGATATAGCTAGTTACTAGAAAGACATTCTTTTTTATTAAATCTTGTTTAGTTCTTTTTTTATTTGTACAAGTATCCTTGCTCTTTATTAATCAAAAATTTCGTTTTATTAATTTACGATTTTTTTTGATTTATAAAAGACTTTTATATAGTCTTTCGCAAAATCTTGCTCTTATAGTAGATTTTGCTTTTATAGTAGAATTTTATTTCGATAACAAAATCTTAATAGACTTTATATATCTTATTACTTAATAAAGTCTTTCGCAATATTTTGTTTTGTTAAAAAATCTTTTGTTAAAAGTCTTTTTTAAGTTAACTTTAAATACTTCTAGTATTATTAATTATTATATAGCAATTTTAGTCTATTAGATTGCTAAATTTCTTAATATTAATTATTAATACAAAAATATTGTTCTTAACTAAGTCGAATTTCGTACAACTAGTATTGCTAAAATAGTATTTTGTTCTTTATTTGCGAAACTCTTTTTTAGATAATAATCTTGCAATTAATTAATTAACTCTTGCTTTTAATTTGTCGAATAAATAATTAATTGTATAGTATTTTGCAAAGCAATATATTAATTTAAATATATAATTAAGTTATTTGTCGACAATTATTTCGCAAGCAATACTTCAAAAAAATCTATATTAATATTGTTAAATATTTTAAATCTCTTAATTATCTTTGCAACAATCAAAAAAATATCGAAAAATAATATAATCTTTAATTTATTATCTTAAAATATAAATTTTGTAATCTAAAATTAAATTCTTTAAATTATACAAATTAGTATTAAAGCTATATTTGCAATATTTGATTTAACAAAATCTTTAAAACTGTTTAATTTAACTAGAGTAAATAAAATTAATAATGTCAAAAAAAATTAAAGCGAAATTCTAGCTATTAAATTCTTAAAAGATATTAATTATTTCGACTTTATCTATAAAAACTTTAACAATTTCTTTATTGTTAACGTTAAATATTATATTTTCTATTATAATTTGTATGTTTTCGTCGATTGTTTAAAGAATTTAACAAGAGCATTGATTAAAAAACAATAAATTAAAGAATTTATTTCTAGTTGTTCGCGCAATAGAAGTCTAATATAGTACTTAATCGAACTTACTAATATTAAGAAGAATCTTTATAGAAATATCTCTCTTAATATTTGATATTGTGCGTTTATACAATACTTTAAAAAATATAGTTATATTGCTTTGCAAGCAATATAAGCAAAACAATATACTATAACAAACGTTCAAAATAACAAAACATTATACGTCTACATACAAAATATTATTTTTTAATATAAAAATAGCAAAATTTTCGTTTCTTTACAATAAACTTACTATAGCATAAAACAATTTGAAGCTAGAATTTTGTATTTATATATTAAAACTTAAGCTAAATATTATATTTTCTATATTTTCGAATTTTTTAGACAAGAAAGTCAACATTTAACAATAAATAATTGTTAAATATTTTAATTTAATTAAGAATTTCGACTTAAGTTAAAATAATCGACAAATTAGTAAGTAGAATTTTTGACAAAAACAACAAAACGAATTCTTGTTTAACAATTGTTTTTTTTTTTAATATTAAATCTTTTATTAGTTTTAGAATTCTTAGTATTAAAATATTGTTTATCTTTATTAAAACTATTAATTGCGTTAGTTTGCAAAAGACTTCAATTAATAACAACAATTTATTTAAGCTATCTTATTAGAAATAAAATAGCTATTGTAATTAAAATTGCAAACATATTTAATTCAAAGAATTAACAATGTTTGCAATCTTAGCAAAATGTTATTAAACAAAATTCTAATTAGACTAATTGCGTCGAGTCGATTAATCGAGTTCGAATCGATTAATCGATTCGAGTTTTGATAATTCGAGTTAACTCGACTCGAAAGTCTTAACGAATCGATTCCTAAAGTTGGAATCGAAAATCGAGTCGAATCGAATCGATTTCTAGAATTAAAATCGAAACTCGATTCGAAAAACCGACCAGAATTGCTAAGACTATTTAAATAATTATATTATAATTATTAATAGTCAATATATAGTCAATATATATTTAATAATATTTAATTATTTAATTATAATAAGATAATGCATTATAGTAATATATTACTACTTTTTAAAAAGAAAATAATTAAATTGCATCTATAAGATCTATAGAGTCTATAGATACAAATAATACATTTTATTAATAAATTGCATCTATAAGATCTATAGAGTCTATAGATACAAATAATGTATTTTATTAATAAATTGCATCTATAAGATTTATAGAGTCTATAGATGCAAATAATTTTTTTTATTAATAATTTTTTTTCTAAAATTAGTAATTCTTGGTATAATAACGTTATATTCGATTCCTTGACAATTCGATTCGATTCCTAATATTGAAACCGAAAATTAAGTCGATGTAATAGGATAGAATCTAAACTAATTGCGTCAAAAGCACCTGCGAGATGTTCGCGCGTTGCAAACACTCGCGGGAAATAATATATATAGAGAGGCAGACTAACTCGTTACAGTCGAGTCGAATTGAGTCGATTCCAAAATAATAGAAATCGACTTGGGTTTCGGGTCGATTTCTAGAGTTGAAATTGTTGGGTCGAATCGATTTCTAAAGTTGGAATCAAAACCCGACCCAACGATCAGTCTAATTCTAATAATAGAAGATTCAAAATTGTAATAATTTTAGCGAAAAAGTTAGAGCATACGTTGCGAATAAAAACGAAAAAAATAGTAAAAAAGACTTTTACAAACAGAAGAACAACAATAACTACTATGTCTTCGAAGATTCTTAATAGAAATTGTATAATAATTCGTATAATAAAAACAACAAAACAATAATATTTTTAAAAACTTTAAAGATTATATCTAGCTTTAAGTATTGTAGACTAATTGTTAGATTAGATTTTAATTCTAAATATTAGAATCGATTCAATCTGTCGATTTTAACTCTAGGAATTAACTCGACTCGACTTAATTTTTGATTTTAATATTAGAAATTAAATCAAATTATTAAGAAATCGAATATAACGTTATTATACCAAGAATTACTAATTTTAGAATAAAATATTTTATTAATAAAATACAATATTTGCATCTATAGACTCTATAGAATCTATAGATGCAATTTATTAATAAAACATATTATTTATATCTATAAGTAGACTCTATAGAATCTATAGATACAATTTAATTATTTTCTTTCTAAAAAGTAGTAATATATTATCTTATTATAATTTAGATAATTAAATTTTATTAAATATATGTTGACTATATATTAACTATTAATAATTATAATATAATTATTTAAATAGTCTTAGCAATTCGGGTCGATTTTTTCGAGTCGTGTTTCGATTTTAACCCTAGAAATTAACTCGAATCGTCGATTCCAATTCTAGGAATTGAATCAACTTTTCGATTCCAACTTTAGAAACTAATTCGACCCAATTTGAGTCAAGTACTTAATTCAAACTTGCCAATTAATCCGACGCAATTAGTCTAAAGTGTTGCTATTATAATTATATATTCTCGTTAAATAACAAAATGTATTTGTATATTCGAAAATCTTACTTTAGAAAAATTAAAAAAGAGACTTTTTTTATCGAAGTAGTCTATAGTTTTATTGAAACAACTTTCTCGCAGAAGATTTTTATTGAAGAAAAGCTTTTCGCAAACATCTTTGCCATTTTAATTACTATAGCTACTAAAATATTATTTAATATTCTTACTTTAATTTGCATTGTTTAGTTCTTCGTCAACTTTTAAAATAACATTAATACAAACTATAATTTTCGCGATTAAAAATATATATATATTAAAGTCTTATTGTTGTTCGAAAATAAAATAGAGTTTGCTTGTCTTAATATTAACTCTAAAATTATACTTATAGATCGAAATTTTTTAACAACTTATATATTTAATATTTTTGTTTACAAAATAATTTTTTTTAATTCGATACAAGATTTTAACATATTTAAATATTTGTCGAACAAATATATTATTTTGCTATTATACTTCTTCGACAATAATAAGAAAGATAATCTTGTTATAGCAAAGATTGTTTAAGAAGTTTATCTTATTAATAATCTTAAAACTAATATATTAATTAGAAACAATTTTATTAATTTTAAAGAAATTATTATTAATATAGTTAACAAGTCTGTCTATATTAGTAGTTGCAATATTATTGTTTTAATCGAACTCAAAATCTTTTAAGCTATAATTTATATATCGATTTATATTAAAAAGACAATAATAGTTTTTTTTTAATCGAAAATAATAGTTTTTGTTTATTACAATTTTATATTAAGTAATTAAGATTTTCTTTTTTAGTTAGACAAACTTAATCTTTTATTATATATTTATTTTATTAATATTGAATCTTGTATTATATTCATACACAACAATACAAATAAGATAACGCAATTTTTTAGAAATTATTTCGTTAAACGCATTATAAAACTTGATTTTTTTAATATATTTTAAATATATATCGAAAACAAAAATTTCTATATTTTTGATTTTATTCGACAAAAGATTTTCGCAAATTAAAAAACAAAAAAATTTCAAAAATTATTATTATTGTTTTTGTAGTTATTGCAATATTCAAAATATTTTTGCAAACAAGTAATAATACTAATATTGCTTGTCTTATTTCGATAGCAAATATATTTATTTTAATAACAAAAGTTCTTGTTTTAATTGCAACTATTAAAGTTGTTCTAAAAAATAATATTATCATTTATAACTTAAAAAGCGAAGTTGTAAAAATCTTTTGCATTCTAGTATTAAAATTTAAAATTTTTAAATAAATATTAAATTTGTTTATCTTTTTAGAAAAAATACAAATACTTTTTAAAATAAATTAAAAGATATAAATTTTTAAAAAAGCGAGAATTTATTCTTTTAAGAATAAGAATTGCGTCTTAATAGATAAAATCTTTGATTAATTATATAAGAGCAATAAACTTAATTAAACAAAAAATTCGAATTTTTAGCTATTTTGTTTTTTGCATTTAGAAAACTATTAACAATAAATACAAAATATACGTTGTTATTAATATATAAAAACTAAATACTATTATACAATTTAATATATATTTTGTTTTAAAATAAACACAAATTATTCTTGCTATATTTAAATATTCTTATATTATTGTATTAAATTGTGCGTTATTTTTCTATTAATAATATATATATTCTAAAAATTGTTACAAGCTTATAGTAATAAATTATTAAAAACAAAAGTTCTTTAATATTGCAATAATAAAGTACAAGAATTTATCAATATATATCTAGCATTAAATAGATAAATTTCTTAGATTTTATTGCAACTTTTCTCAAATTTCTATAAATAATATTGCTATCTATTTTAAGATTCTAGAAAAAAAATTTGTTTATTTGCGAAAAATATTTCTTATACTAAAGACAAACAATATATTTATTAAATTGCAAAAGATATTTATAAATTATTTGTTAATATAATTACTAAATTAAAAGATTAACTTCTTCGATCTTGCAATATTAGAAGAAAAGCTTAAAGCAATTTTTAAGTTGTAATATTTAAGAAATTTGCAAATATTAACAACGTATTTAGAACTTATTAAATATATACAAAAATATATTTCTTTTTATATTTAAATAGCAAAGTTAACACGAAAAGAAAGACAACTGTTGTAAACACAAAACAAGCAAGACAACTAATTGTATAGTATAATAATTAATAATTAAACTAGAAACAAATACTAGCTAGATAAATTCTAACTAATATAGATTCTAACTAATAACAATGCTAGCTAGATAGACTCTAACTAATAACAACTAACTAAACAATACTTGTATTAAATATTTCTTTTTTAGAAAGTTTACAACATTCTTGTCGACTATTCTTTCTATAGTTTTTTCGATTTTCTATCGATTTAACTGTTTTGTCGAACATTTGTTCTTTACTAAATTTATTTATTCTACTAAATATTCTTAATCTGCTAATTAATTTCTCTATTAATCTTAATTTGTCGACTTTTATTAACAATAATATATTCTATTTGCAAATTGTTGTACTTTTGTATTTTGATTTTTTAATTGTCAAAAATATTCAAAAATTTAAGAAATTTCGAATAACGTTTTTTGTAATTTGTGTTAAGAGCTTTGTTGTAGACAATTTTTAAATTGTTGTTTATTAATTTAACTAAGTAAAGAAGTATATTTTTTATTTAATATTGTAGTATTAAGAATTGTTCAAAAGCGCAATCTTTTTCTTTATTTTTTTTATTAACAAAGTCTCGAATTTGAGTTAAAATAATTTTTAGATTAATCTAATTGTTGTTTGCAAATATTATATCGATAGTCTTTGATATTGCTTTTTATTAAGTATTTTTCTTTGCAAATTTTGTAATTTGTATATTAATTATATTATTTAAACAATTGTTGATCTTTTTTGCAATAGTTATATTGTAAATACTCTTTGTAAAAGTTGTAAAAAACAACAATAATAAAATTTCGCGTATTTTGTCTTTAAGAAGAATTTTTTTAATCTGTAGCTTGTCTAGAATGCTCTACTTAATATTGTTAAATATAACAAATAATATTAAACTAAATAAGATAACAACAAACAACTTAAATATTTTAATAAAAAAAAAGATTTCGACAATTTAAACAAACAAATATATAAATATCTCGATTTTCAAAAATAATTAAAAAGAGATTTCGATTGTTAAGAAAATAATTGTATTCTAATTATTAATTTTTATTTGTTCAAAGATATAACAAATAATTAAGAAAAAATCGAACAATATCTTGTATTTGTATTTTTTTACAAATTTTAGTTTTGTTAATAAAATACTATTGATTTCGAAATATAGATTGTCGATTATCTTTACAAATGTATTTCGATTATATTGTTAAAAAAAATAATCGATAATATATATTTCGAAATTAAGTTTGCTACTAAGTATATTTTCGATAAATACAATATATTGTTTGTAAATATAAATTCGATTAATTGTATTATTTACAATAGTAGAATTTAAAAATAAATAATTGTTCGATATATTTTTGTTTATATTAAACAATTTCTTCTATATTTGTATTTGTAATTTAATAAAGATTTTTGTTGCAACTATATAATAGATATTATAACAACTTAAATCTATATATATTTTAAATTAAATTAATGTTTTATTTATAGAAACAATATTTAACAATAGTAAGTTAATAGTATTTTTAATTTAATTAAAAACAAACTAATTGTTCTCTATTTTAGTCGATTTTTTGTAAAGTATTTTAAATACTTTTGTATCTAATACAAAATACTTTATATTTTTTTGTTGTTTGATATATTCTAGATTAATAGTAAACATAATATTAATTGTATAGAGAATTTGAATATTGTTTCAAAGAAATTGCAAAAAATAAATAGTATTTGTTTGTCTAATATTTATTATTTCAATATTGTTATATTGTAAAAAGATTGCGTAAGTACTTTTAAATTAATAAACAATATAGCAATTGTTATTTTTGTTATTGTTGTTAATCTCTATAAAGTTGTTGCTAATTTTTAACTTTTTTTGTATTAACTTATTGTTTTTGCTAACTATATTCGATTTTTCGACTAAATAGAATAGATTTGCAAACAATATCTAATAATTAGAATTTAATATAAATATCAATTTGTTATTTACAAATTTTTTAATAAAAAACAATACAAAAGAAATTTTAATTTCTAAATTAAATAAATTTTTAAAAAATATAAAATATTATTATAGTAAATTAACAACTAAGATAAGTAAAAAAAAGTTAAAGTATATTAATAAAAAGAAGAATACTAGATAGAATTTGTAATTGCGCTAAGTAAATAAATAGTAAATAAAAATGCGCTATATTTTAACTTTAAATCTAAGTCTAATTGTTAGACGCATAAAAACAATATATATAAGAAATATAAATTTGATATCTTTAGTATAATTAAATATAATTGCGAGATTTAGACAAAATTATTTGTTTTTATTTTGCAAAATCTATTTTGTCGATATTTAACAAAAAAATTGTTCTACTTAATAGTTTGTAATAGATAATTATTATTTTGTTTGTTAAAATATAAAAGCAATAGTAGATTGCTATCTTGCTTACTATTCTATAAAGAAGATAGCGCATTGCTATTTTGTTTATTAGATTGTAAAAAAATTTAATCTCTCTCTTTTGCAATAGTTTAACTATCTATTAAATCGAAATAGCAAATAATATTTAACATAAATATATTGTGTTTTTTCTTATAAATTTGAACAAGCTCTTTAACTTTATTGAGCAAATTTTTACTATATTAACAATCGAATTTCGAACTATATTTTTTCTATTAAATTAAGAATTTCGAGATAGATTTTTTTTGTTTATATTTGCATATTTGATAATTAACTAGAATCTTAATCTTATACAAATATTAATTCTTGTTAAATTTCTCAATTAATTCGAGATAATCTTATACTAAATAATTGTAAAAATTAGTATTGATTAATAGAAGTTTTAAGTTTGCTATAAAGATAATTAAATAAATTTTTTAGTTTTTTGATAGTTTAAGTCGATAGATTAGATTTTTTTTTAAGTATTTTAAAAAGATCTATGCGCTAAATAGCAAACTTAAACAATTTTATTAATAACAAACTATATCTTTTGTATAATTGCAAAAAAGTCTTGTTCTCTACTTTAAAAAATAAAGATCAATAATACTTATTGTAGATAAATTTGAAAATTATATTAGTTTAGACTATAAAAACTTCAATTTTGCTAATATTTACTGTTCTCTTTTTAAGTTAATCTTTGCTTTGTTTATTTAATTTTAGCAACAATATTAAATTTTGTATTTTAAAACTTATAATAAGTTTGTTAGACAAAAATTCAATTAATAAATTAGAAAAATTGTTGAGTTTTGCTTTTAATATAGAAAGAAAAACAATTTAGTTAAAATTTAAATTGGTAGCTATTGTATATTAAAATACAATTTCGACTATTTAATTAATTTGTTTGCTCTAATTATTTATTTGCAAATAATAGACAATTAAGATTAGAAAGCTAACTTTAAATTTCTTAAAAACTATTTTCTAAAATTTAGAAAAGAATTTTCGATTTTAATTATAAATAAATACTTTTAATATATATTAATTTACAAGCTTATTAAGTAATATTATTGTTTAGTTTTCTACAATATAGATAGTCTTTTTTGAAAAAATAGTAATTTTCTTTAAGAACTTGCAAATAACAAATATAGCAAAATTTTTATTTTGTATATTTAATAGTACTAAAATAAAGTCGAAACTTATTGTATAAAAAAATACTAAAAAATTGATAATCGAATTAAAATTATTGTACAATTAATATTGCTTAATTTAATATATATTTTATTAACAACAATAAACTATATATTGTTTTAGTTATTTAATTAGTTTTCGAAAATAAAAGTTTGTTGTAATTGTTTTGTATATTTTTAAGAAATTTGCGTAATAATTATTGTTATAAGTTTGTTCGAAAATCTCTTTCTTAAATTTCTTAAACAAGTATAGATGCTTTCTTTATATATAATTAATAAAATAAATAAATTTGTTGTTTAACGTAAATTAAATTTTAAAAAATATAAAAACTTTTTGCAAAGTTTTTAAAATTTCTATCTATTTAATAAAGCAATTGTAGATATTAATAAAACGTATTCGAAAATTAATACTTATCTTAATAAGATAAATATAAAAAGAAATTGTTTTGTTTGCTATATTTTATATAACAATATTTTTTTTCTTTTTAATTGTTTGTTCGACAAATCTATTTACAATATTTATTTTAATATTAATTTCGACAACTATTTTTGTCTTATTATAGAAAATATTAATATTGTCAAATATATCTTAATTGTTGTTTAGTTTTTTTTTTAAATTAAGATAACAAATCTTAATAGAGTATCTAAAACAATATTAAGTCGACTTAAATAATAACAAATATCTAAAATAAATTGCAACAAATATTAAGAGACTCTAATTAGTTTTAAGTTTAATTTATTAATTAACAAAAACAATAAAGTAGTTTGCTTAATAATCTTTGTTATTGTCGAGTAATTTATATAGATTACAATAAATTATCTAAAAACTTTAATAAAATATCGAGTTTTTCTAATTGTTTAAATTAAAGCAACAATCTTTAATTTAATAGACCAATAATCAAATTTAGTTATAATAAGTATTTTTAACAAAAATAAAATATACTAAATATTTGTCTTTTTAAAATTGTCTAATATCGAATTACTCTTAATATAATATATTTTAATATTAAAATTGTACTTTTTTGTTGTATTTAAATTAATATAAAGATATTAATTGTTATTAAAGTAAATTAAGAAGTTGAAAATTGTTAAAACGCATTAAAACTAAATATAGAATTCTTTTAATATTAAGAAGTTTTTAATAGATATTGTTTTAATATATATTTTGCATTTCTAATTGTTTAGAGTCGAATTTTTTTTTAGTAGTTGCATTTTTTTGTTTTAAAAAGTATCAATTTTCTATATATATTATACAATTTTATCTTGTTAATAGTTAAAAAAACTAAAATAAATTTTAAAAACTTTTAGATTTTTTAAAAATCTAATTGTTTTAACAACAACTATTCGCTTTTTAGTTATAAATAAATTAAAAATATTTATCTTCTATTTTAGTAATATAATATTCGAATAGTTTAAAAAAGTCTTCTTTAAACTTAAGATAACTTAAAGTTCAATAAATTTAAAAAAAAGTTAACTAAAATAATTTAAATATTAAACAAATATCTTAAAAAAAACTATAATATTGTCGATATAAACGCGTACAAATTCTTGAAATTCTTGAAATTATTTGTCTATTACTTGCTATATATATATTGAAGAGTTTTTAAATTTTATAGCAACTATTTGTAATTCTTGTTTTTCTTAATAACTAATAAAAAAGAATTTATATTTGTTTGCTATAATTAATAAAAATTAAAAGAAAAAAACTAGACTATTTATTAAACTAATATAATTGCAATTTTTTATATAGACAATAACGTTACTTTGTATTAGAATAGAATAATTATCTATAATAACAAACTTATTAAGTTTTCTAATATCTATTACAATTTCTAATTTTCTCTCGAGTTTGTTTAATCTATTAATAATACGTCAAACAACAAATACTAAAAATTCAAAAGAAATAAACTTTCTTAATTGCTTTATTTTGTTCTATTAATAAAGTTTGTTAAATTTTTATTAACTACTTGTTTATCTCGAATATCTAATAGATAGACTTTATAAACAATACAAAAAATATCTATCGAATTTCAATTCTTTGTAAAAAATACTATTATTTAGTTATTTTTCGATAGATTAATTGTCTTTCTACTATTAATTTATAGATTAACAAATTTGATAATTAATATCTAAAAAGAATTAATTTTATCTAAAAATCTATATATATAAATATTGTTTAACAAGATAATCTAACAATTATTTTTTAATATATCTATTTATATTTTTTCTTTTGTTGTTTATAGATATTTCTTAATATTAATTTGATAACAATTTTGTTTTTTATACTTTATTAAAAGATTAAGATTAATATATCTATTAATAGTTATTAATACTAAATCGATATTACAAATATAAATAGAAGATATACTAAAATCAACAATATAAATATATATATCGACAAGTTTTAACTCGAATAGATAGTTTTTGTCTAATAGAAATTGTAGCAAGCAAATAGATAATTTAATAATTTTATTAATATTAACAATTGTTTTTTAATTTGTTTTTAAAATTCTATAAACTTATATGTTGTTTTTTGCTATAATTCTAAGATCGATTGTTAGTTTTTAACAACTATTAATTGTTAGTATTCTACTATTTAGATTTACTATTATTTGCTTTAAAACTATAATATTTATTCTAAGAAACATCTTAACTTTTAGATAATCTACTATATAAATTTTTCGACAAATATAAATTATTGTGCTTTTACTATTGATTTGTTCTTTAATATATATATTTAAAAATAAATAATTGTCTATAAAATATTTCTTAATATCGATTTTATATATTAAGATAAAAGTATCGATCTTTTTTAATAAATATTTTAGTATAAGTTTGTTTAAAAATTAACAATTGATTAAGAATATTGTATATTCTATATTAATACAAATAGAATATATAATACTATATTAAACAAATTTCAAAAACATTGTTGTATAATAATATAATCGAAAAACTAACTCGATATTAGCAACAATTGTTATATCGAATTTAATTATATTTAAGTTATCGACAATTTAATTTAAGTCTATTAGATTAAAATTTGTCTAAAAAATTTCAATATAATCTCTTTTTATTCGACAATTAAAATTGTAACAACTTTATAAATATCTAAATAACTTATTTCTTAAACAAAAAGTATATTAACAAATTTGACAATTTAAACAATTTAAAATAATACTAATTTTGAAATTAATATAACATACGTCGACTTAATAAATATTAAATAAGATAATAGAGAAATTTATACAATTAATTTGCTCTCTATTAGCTAATTGTTTGTTTTTAATATAATAGATTGAAATTCTAACAAACAACTTCTTGACAATATATTTTATATTAAAATAAATCGAAATTTTTGACTACTATTTATTATAAGAATCGAGAACAAAAAGTGTTATATAATATATTAAAATAAGATAGAACTAATAAGAATCTTGCTAATATTCAAACAATAAATAGCTTTTTTGCTAATAGGAATATTGCTAATAGCTATATAATTAATAGATTAATTGCTATTCTTAAATTCGATAAAAATTGCAATTTTGATTTTTTCTAATATTATTGCGTCGATTGTCTATTTTAAAAAAGAAAGAATTTTTATTTTTGTTATTAATTTGAGTCTCAATATTAGAGACAATAATTGTTAGATATTTAAATATTAACAATTCTTTTATTAAATTAAACTACAACAATATAAGTTGTAAAAATATAAATTGCAACAACTATATTATTGATTAATATTAATTAACAATATATTTAGAATCTTGTACTAAGAAACAAAATAAATACTTAATAAGATTCTAATGAATATTGTAATACAATATATATAAAAAATAGATTGCGCGTATTTGTACTAATACAAAGAATTAACAATTAATTAATTAACTAAGTTTAAAATCTTTGTTATATTTGTTAGTCTTTAAACTATATTTTGTTTGTTGTCGAATAAATATAATTTTAAAAAAACTTTTGTTTTGTTTCGAGCTTCTTAATAAAGTTTTAAATTGTAATAATTGTTATAGATATAATTACTATTGTCTTAAGTCTTAAGTCGAGTTGTTGTCAAACTTAAATTTGTTAATTTTGCAAATCAAATATTTCGACAAATTAAAAGTAAAAAACAATATTTTAAAAATAGTTAGTTGTTTTGCAATTATCTATAGCGTTCTTTGCAATAAATTGTTTTGGTTTTAGCTTATTTAGAATTTTATTAATTTGTATTTTAAATTGCGTCTAAAGATTATCTATAAAATCGATTAACAATATTGTTCGAAAAGCTTTTTGTTTAAAATCTTTAATCTTTTTAAAATATTATATTATTGCTAATTTTTAAAAACAAAAAAAGAGATTTTTGCAAATAGCAACTTTGTCGACAATATAAATATAGTTGTTTATTCGATCTATAAAGATAAAAATCTTACAATAGATTGTTTTTTTATAAATAAAAATAATAAATTTTGCACTATAGTTTTCGAAAATATCTAAGTAAAAAAATCTAATATTTGTAGTTTTAAATTTAACCGATAATTATTTGTTGTTAATAATCGAAAACTTTTTTTTATAAAAACAATTAATTTGTTGTTTAGCGCAATTCTAACAAAAAAAGATTTTGTTAAAATTTAAAATAATTTGTCTAATTTTATTATATATAATATCTCGAAGTTAATTAATTATTTAAAAAATAAAAGTAAAGTTCTTCTATTAAGATCGATCTTAACAAATATATTCTAACTAACTAAAATACTAATTAAAATTAAAAATTTTGTATTGTTTTTTGTTTATATAATTAGTTGTTTAATTAAAAACAATTTGTTGTTTAACTTGCTATTTAAAAGTAATAGTAGAAACTAATTATTTGTAATTAGCAATTAAAATTAATTATACAAAGATAACAATTAAAACTAATTGCTACTTAAAAATAGCAATAGAGACTAATTGTTATTTAAGAACAATTGTTGTTGTTACAATAACTAATTGTCTAAAACTATTTATAAAAACAAACAAAAAAACAAAGACTTTTTGTTTCTAATAATTGTTAATAAATACAAATAGTAGAAAGAAAGATATTTGTTCGAAAGCGTTCTAATTCTATTAATTATTTGTTAGTTGTCTTGTTTATTAACAAGATTTACTAATAGCTAAATCTAATATTGCTTTAATTATTAAATATTATCTATTAAAAGCAAAAAAATAGTTGTCGCAATTTCTAGACAAAAACAAAGATAATTTTTTTGATTTAAATTTGTATTCTTATCAATTAAATAGTTGTTAAATCTTAAAATATTTTTATAATAAAAATTATTATTTAATAAATTCGAAAATTAAATTTTAGCAATCTAAAAAGATAAAAACTAAGTTCAACTATTTATTGTTAATAGATTAAAATATAAAAGAATAAATAGCTATTTTATTAAATTAAAGTTGTTATTTGAATAAATATTAACAATAAAAGCAACAATATTTGTCGAAAAATATTTTCGAGATTTGCTAAATAATTAATTAAAAATATTTTAACTACTTTTAATTTTTTAAAATCTTTTAAATAGCAATTGTTATATTGTATTCTAAAAATTAAAAAACTTCTTGTTTAAAAATATTAAATTAATAAAAGAACAAAATTTAGATTCGAATATCTTAACAATATTTACAAAAAAAAATTTTTAGACTCGAAAATCTTAACAATAGAAAAATTGTTTAAGTTTAATATTTAATTGTTAGTTGTTGCAATAAATTTCTTTATAACTTTTCGAAATAAAATCTTATTGATTGTTTACTTTAATAATTAAATAAATAAATAAATAAATTTTTTATTGTTTTTTTTTTTAACTTTACAAAAATAAAAGACAAAACTTGTCGAGATAACCTTTTAACTAACTTAATAATAAATAAAGACAAAAAAGATTTAAAAGAATAGTTAATTTTTGCAAAAACAAGAAATTAATAGACAAATTAAGAAAAATTCTTAATATTTGTTAGTTTAACAATTGTCTAGTCTGTTGCAAAAATATTCGAAAGATTTTTTTTAACAATAAATACTAACTTATAACAAAAGCTCGAAATACAATACTAAATAATTGAAAAAATACTAAATAAATTGTGTCAACAATATTGTTGTTAACATTTATCTAAAACTAATACAACAAATTAGTTAACAATCTTAATAAAATAAAAATTTAATATAAAAATTTAGATACTTAAGATTTGCGTTAATGCGTTTAAATAAAAGCAATAAAAATAATACTTAACAATACTTAACAACTAATACAATAATTTAGACAATAAAAACTATTTGTCTTCGAAACTAATATTAAAGCTATTAATTGATACAAAAAGAAAGACAATTGTTGTAAACACAAAACAAGCAAAACAACTAATTGTATAGTATAATAATTGATAATTAAACTAGAAACAAATACTAGCTAGATAGATTTTAACTAATATAGATTCTAACTAATAGCAATGCTAGTTAGATAGATCCTAACTAATAGCGACTAACTAGACAATACTTGCATTAAAAGTCTCTTTAAAAATTAAAAACAAAGTTGCTTTAATATAACTTTGTTGTTAAAAATACTTAGAAGTTTTATTTAAGATATATTAGAATAAAAAATCTTATTAGTTGTAAAAGACTTTTCTTTATTACTTTTTAAGAACTTTTAACAAAAAAATGCTATCTAGTTTATTTTAATTCTTTTTGTTGTCTTTTTGTCAATTTAAATATTAGTAAGAAACTTGATTTAAAAGCAATAATTTATTATATTAAGTCTTTTGTAGTTTAGAACAAAAAAAATTATTTATTAAAAAAAATTATTAAATTTATTTTGTTTCTAAGTTGCTTGTTCGAAGATATTAAAATACAATATTAATTTATTAAATTCGAGATTGCAAGTATTGTTTAGATACTTCGCAAAATTCGATATTTTTTAGACTTATTAAAAGTATATTTTAATATTGTTTTTATTAATTATAAAGCAATATTTAAGATAGTTAAACAAACTAATATAACTACAATCTCTACTAATAAATTAAATCTTTGTTTTATAAAAATATTAGACTATATTTAATATCTTAATTTGAAATTGCGTTACAAGTTTAACAAACAACATATTGTTTCAAATATTTTGTTAACATTTGCTAGCACAAATAATATTGTTAAAAGATTTGTTAACAAAGACAAGTTTAATATTTTGTTTACTATTATTTTTGTAAAGATAAACAAAATTTTTTGCAAACAATTTATCGACAACTATAGAAGTAATTTGAATTGACAAAAAATCTTAGATATTTTTGACAAAAGTATTAAAAATAATATTTAATTTTCTTTCTACTAAAAGAATAATCTTATATTTTGTTCAAATAATTATATTATTAAAAGTTATATTTATAAGTTGCGTTATCTTTGCGTATTATAGTTTGTTATTAAAAATATTTTTAACACAATATATAACAACACTTATTTAGAATTCGCGCGTTGCTATAAAAAGATTTTTGCTCTCTATTATATTTGCGAGTTTATTCGATATTTTCGCGATTATTTAAAGTATTGTTCGCAATATTAGATATATCAAATTTATTATTATAAGTTATATAGTTTATTGTAGTTAATTTTTATTTTATTAATATTCTTTTATATAATTACTATTGATTTTGTCTTAATTTTATCGCAATTTAAGAAAAATTATAATTGTTTAATATCGATTATATATAAATTCTTTAAACAAATTCTATTAATTTTTAGAAAAAATATATTGTTTGCGTTAAAATAAGAGTATATTTTATTAAATCGATTTAATTTTGCGAATTAAAATCTATTAAAGATTATTATATTAAATAGAAATTGCAATTTTTTTTAAATTATATAAATTGTTATCTTTTAGCGTTTAAATGTTAAATTCTTGTATTTAATTGTCTATTATCTCTAGACTAACAATTAAAATAAATGTATTAATTAGTTTATTAAAATTGTTTTGCAATTTCTTATTAATATTCTTAAGCAATTTTAATTGTAATCGAAAATTTTGTTTCTACTTTAACGTAATTTTAGCAATTTATTTAACACTAGAAATTCTATCTTAAATAAGATTGTCTATAACTTTATACTAGTTTTAGTATTTAATTTAACAAAATCTTTTGTAGTTTTTGTTGCTAAAGTATCAAATTCTTTTAGAGAAATATTCAATACTACTATTGAAACACAAAAAGTTTTTGCGAAATTTTTTTTACTTTTAAGCAATGTTGTTTTATTACTAGAACTAAAGTCTTAAATACTATAATTTTTGTTCAAATAAATACAAAATACTACTATAATTAGATTGACTATCGGGTCGAGTTTCGATTTCAACTATTGAAATCGACTTGATCCAACAATTTTAGTATTAGGAATTGACTTAAAACTCAATTAAGTTAACGTTAATTTAAAATCGACTCAACTCGATTTAAGTCGATTTTCGATTCCAATATTAGAAATTGAATCGAATTGTTAAGAAATCAAAAATAATATTATTATGTTAAGAATTACTAAAAATAGTATAAAAAGGTTTAAGTTTAGATTTATTATTATTATAGATAATGCATTATAGTAATACATTATAATAATACTATAATAGATAGATATTTCTAATATAACTATTAATTAAATGCAATAAATTAACTATTTCTATTATATTATTACTAAAAATAATAGAATTTATTAAAAATAATAATTCGAGTCGACTTTTCGAATTAGATTTCGATTTTATCTCTAAATCTTAACTCGATTTAAGTCGATTTTCGATTTTAACTTTATAAATCGAATCGACTTTTCGATTCCAACTTTAGAAACTAACTTTACTTAATTCGATTCAATTAATTAATTCGAACTTAATTGATCAATTCGACGCAAACAATTTAATTATAATAGTAAATATTAATTGTTAAGTATAAAATTCGACAATTAAGTATTAATTTAATTGTATCGCAAATACAATATTCTTTTTGTTAATTTTTTTTAGAAAGAAACTAGATTAATAGTATATCGAATTTTTTAAAATATTGAAAAAAATTAATTGTTTTATATATCGACTAGATCTCTCTAGTTATTAACGTATTTATTTTATTCTATTAATAACGCAACTAGAGTTAATGTTGCTAAAGAAAGACTTTTACGATTAATTTTGTTTTATTTATCTTAAATCTGTTTTTATTTGCGATAATATTAACAAAGTTAAGTTATACAAATTTAACAATATTATTAACAAACATTTTATTGTGTATTGCAATACAAAATATCTTATTTAATAAAAAAACTATAGTTTAAAGTAAAATAAATAAAGAAATATTCTTAAAATAAAGAACGCTATAGATTTAGTTAACAATTATAAAAGATTTATTCAAAGCTCTATAACTCGACTAGAACAATTATTTATATTATAAAAAAAAATTGCTTTTATTAAGACTCTATTGAATATTATTTCTTCAAACAAGAAATTTGTTATTGTTATCTCTTCTTTTGCTTTAGTATAGAAATTTTTGTTGTTTTTCGCAATATTATTGCATACGACATTATTGTCTACTATAACAAAGAACTTTTTATCCAAATAAATTGTCTTGCGAAAATCTAATAAAGTTTTATTATATTTGTATATTGCAAAGTCTTTCGTTGCTTTTTAATCTAAGATATTTGTTTCTTTATCGATAAACGTTTGTTAATTAGTACAAATTGCTAGCGAATTGTTATAATAGTTTACAAGTTATAAAACAAATAGTTCGACTAATATTCTTAGATTACTAAAGCAATATCTTTCTTTTTTTATTTCGATAGATTGTTATAGACTTCTGTTGTATATAAAATTCTTTCGCAAAGCGCACTTTTCTTTTGCGTCTATTATAATACTATTGTTGTTCTATATTTAGCAAATTTCTATAGTCTAAATAAACAATATCTTTCTTCTATTCTATAACTATTACGATTGCAATCTAAAAGATATTTTATATAGTTATTCGAATATAGAAGCTTGTCTTTTAAATATATTAAAAGTAGTAATATAAGTTTGCAATATTATTTAATACTATTTATTTTAAAAATATACACAATTATTATAAAAGATAGACTAATTGTTTAAGTTAATTTTTTCCCAAAATCGAAAATCTAATCCGTAAGTTATATATAATTAGATTAAACTTTAATCTAATATAGTTAGTAATTTTATAATTTATAAAATTTGATTTCAAATTTATATAAATTCGATTCCAAACAATTAGTCTAATAAAAGATAAATCTAAAATTATAGATTTAAGTATATATATAATATATATTGTTTGTTGCGAAGTCTTGCGAACAAATATAGTATTATCTCTTTTAATATCTATCTTTTTTATACTTTGTATCGTAAGATTTTGAAAACGCGAAAATTATTATTCTTTTTAATATATTTTTAGATTGTATTTTTATCGCGAAGCTTTATTACTAGACTAATTGTTAAATTAGATTTCGGTTTCAACTTTAGAAATCGACTCGACTTAACAGTTCTAATTCTAGAAATCGACTCGAAATCTAAATTTATTTCTATTATTTTGGAATCGATTTAACTCGATTCAACTCGATTTTCGATTTCAATATTAGAAATCGAGTATAACGTTATTATATCAAGAATTACTAATTTTAGAATAAAATATTTTATTAATAAAATACAATATTTGTATCTATAGATTCTATAGATCTTATAGATGCAATTTATTAATAAAATATATTATTTGCATCTATAGACTCTATAGAATCTATAGAATCTATAGATGCAATTTAATTTTTTTTAAAAGTAGTAATATATTACTATAATATTTAAATAGTCTTGACAATTTAGATCGATTTTTTTGATCAGATTTTGGTTTCAACTCTAGAAATTAACTTGATTCGACTCGGTTTTCGATTCCAACTTTAGAAATCGATTCGCCAAGACTTTCGAGTTAAATTAACTCGAATTGCCAAGATTCGAATCAATTAATCGACTCGAACTCGATTAATCGACTCGACGCAATCAATCTATTATTACTAATTGTTATTTCTCTAAATATTTATTTAGATTGTATATTGCGTTTATTTCGTAAATAAAAAACAAGCTAGTTTTTGAAATATATATATATCTTGCATTTTAATACTATTATTAAACAAAAAGCTTATTAATTCTTTTAATATTTATTCGATTTTTGTTTTAATACTATTTTGTAAACAAAGAAGATTGTAGTTTCTCTTAAATATTTATTTAAATTGCGTCTTAATATTATATTAATAATATCAAATTATTGTTGTAATATTATATTAACTTTTAACTTTTTTAATATTTAGAATTAGTATATTTAACTACTTAATAAAGAATAATAATATATTGTTGCAATAATAATAACGTCAATTAAAGTCTATTAATATTTTTAGCAAATAATAATAATTACATATTTAATAAAAAAGTATTAAATATACTTCTTGTCTTAATTAAAGTAAAGATATATTAAATATTGTTATATAATATATAATATTAATTTAATATATTAGTTGTTTGTACTTTTAACAATAAGATTTTAACAACAAAGAATATAATATGAATCTTAAGCAATTAAAAATTTAAATATATTATTTAATTAATTTGCAACAAATAAGTATTTTATATTAAATTGTTTATACAATAAATTTATTTCTATATTGTTACTTTATTGTATATATATATATATATTATAAAGTATATATTCTATATAATTTAAGTTGTTAAATAATTAATTGACGCAATATTGTTATTAAGAGTTAAATATATTACAATCTTTACGCATTTATATAAATTCGAAACTTATAAAATTATATTTTTATATAAATTTAATATTTACAAAATTATATCTTTGTGCAAGTTTAATACTCTTGGGATTTTGTTATTAAGTAAATTTAATATCTATAACACTTTAATATTATGCAAGTTTAATACTTATTAAATTATAACTTTATACAAATTTAATATTTAAAAGATTATATCTTTGTACAATCTTAAATTCACAATGTTAAACTTGCTAAATATATTGTAATATCTTCGACAATCTTAAATAGCAACAAGACATATATAACTTGTTTATATTTATTTAATAAAACAAGTATATGTATTAGACTAACAATTAGATCAAGTTTCGATTTCAACTATTAAAATCGATTCGATCCAACAATTTTAACATTAGAAATTAATCCGAAATTCGATTCGATTTATGCTAATTTAAAATTAACTCTATTCGATTTAAGTTAATATTCGATTTCAATATTAGAAATCGAATCGAATTGTTAAAAAATCGAAAATAATATTATTATATCAAAAATTACTATTTTAAGATCTGTATAATTATAATATATTATTAAAATTACAGTTTGCTATATTATTAGATTATAATTACTTGTTAGTATAAAATCTTGCTTAATTTATTTTATATTTGTATTACTCTTTTGTATTATTGTTCTATTTTAGAAATTTTTTCTTTAAACTACTCAAAAATATTGTTTATACTATTTTTAATTGCAAAATATTTGATTTTTTAAAAACTTCTAGTTAATAGTTATTTTTATTCGAAGATAATTCTAGTAAATTTATTTCTTGCAATTTGCTATCTAGTAGTTTATATTTCAATTAATTTGCAAGTTAATTTAATTAAAATTTTAATTATATATTTAATACTAAAAAAAGAGAGTTTCAAAAAGTATTAAATAAAATTTTAAATAATTTTCTATTACTTAAACTAAAAAACAAAAACAAATATATTAAGTAGAATACAAATACTAAAATTTAGTTTAAAAAATAGTAATTATATATTACAATTAATAAAAGTATTTTATATAAAACTTAAAATAGACTTGTTTATTTATATTAAACTAAAAAAATAAATATTAAAATACAATCTAAATTTTAAAACAAATATATTTAAATAGTTTTAACTATTAATAACTTGTCAAAAATTGTTTGCAAAAGTTGTTAAAAGATATTAAATTATTCTATTGTATACAATTATTTAAATATATTAAATATAAAAAAATATCTTTAATTTGTATTTTGTTTAAAACAAAAAATATTTTAATTACAATTAACAATCGATCTAGTTTTTATTTGCGTAAGTTATTGTTAATAATACAAATAAATAATACAAAACTAATATATTAATAGAAGAAAAGTTATATTGATCTATTATTTTTTAATTAAGATAATTAAGAAAATTAACTATACAAAATATTTGTTAATTTAAATCTACTTTTTCGAATTATTAATAATTTGAATTTTCGAAAATTATTAGAAATATTTTAATTAAATCTAGTATTTCTAGATTGTATTAAACTATCGAAATTAATTTTTACAAATTTTAATTAAATTTCTAACAAAATCAAATTAAATTTAAAAGAATTTTAATATATTTTTATTACTTTAAATATATAATTTAGTTTTTGAAAAATTGTCTATCTTAAAGTATTAATATATTAAATCGATATTATATTTTAATATTGCAAATATCTTATTAAATTTACTTCTCTTAATATCGAATATATAAATCGACAATTAATATTAAAACTTATAAAAATTTTAAAAAATTTTAAAATTAAAAACAAACTTCTTAAAGTTATTATTAATAATACAAATAATAATAGTACTTTTAAAAACAAACTTAATAGAGTTTTAAATTAATAAGAATTTTAATAGAACAAACAACAAAATTCTATTTTTTTAACTTATATTATTAATTTAATAACTTAAAGCTTTATTATAACTCTTAAATCAAAAGCAATTGTCAACAATATTATTTTTTAATTAGAAAATAAACAAGTTTAGAATATTGCAAAAAGTACAAATTTATTTTTATAATTAAAAAGATATTTGTTTGTATAATAATATAAAAAAATAATATATTTACTAAATTTTATTTAGATTTGCGCTTTTATTGTTGCTATTAATAGTTTGTTTTAATACTTAATTTGTTTTAGAATCTTTTAAAAACAAAAAAAAGATCTTAAAAACTAATACAAAATATTTGTATTTGTTAAAATTCTATCTATTTAATATTTTGTTATATATATTAATTACGCAACTATATTAATCTTTAAATAGAGAAATATTTAGAAAATTAAAAAATTCAATATATTTAATTAGACAAAAACAAATAATAATCGATTTAACTATTCAACAATATATTAAATTCTTTTTATAAATATATTTTTATAATTTCTCAAACAATTAATATTAATATTTATTTAAAATTTCAAGTATTCGATATAGTATTTAATTATTTTAATTATTTAAAGAAAATTATAACAAATTATAGTTGTTCTTTAAGAGAGATTATATTAAAAGTTTGTAAAAAAGCTTTAACAAAACTTGTTAAATATTATTCAAAAACAAAAAAATTTAATAAAATATTATACCATTTTATCAATATTTTGAATTCTACGCAGAAATTAAGTTTTTACAAAATATAGAACAAAAATAATAATAATAGTTTTGTAAACTACAAAACAAAATATTAGATAAAATTTAAAATCTATTTTTAATATTATTATAATCTAGATGTTGCTTTAAGAGTAAAAATACAAAAAACAAATATTGTTAAAAAGATAATACAATATAGTAATATATTTAATTTTTAATTAATTTTTTTTATAATTTAATACAAATATTGTAATATTTTTATTTCGACAATTTTAAAACTTTTGTTCGACTTAAAACAAAAACAATTAATATTTTTGCACTAATATTATAGAGAATAAACATTTAATTAGACTAATCGTTCGGGTCGGTTTTCCCCGAAATCTATAACCCGATCCGAAAGTTATATCTAATTAGACCAAGTTTTAATCTAATATAGTTAGTATTTTTATAATTTATGCAATTTGGTTCCAACTATTAGAACCGAACAATTAGTCTATATTTAATATAAAAATATTAAAAAAATAATGCTTTAAATTATTTTAAGTTAATATAGATAATAAAAAAAAAAATTGTTTAATATTATTAATAGATATTAAACAAATTTTTAGTCTTGCTCGAAAAATATATTGATAAAATTAATCTTAAATAAGTCTGCAAACAATTAAGCAAATTATAATAATTAAATACTATTATTGTACTATAAATTTAAATTTAGAAAAAATTATTATTAAATTGTAAAATATATATTGTAGAGTACAAGATAATAATTAACAAGTTAATAGAAATAAGATTTTTTTTTTAATAAAATTTGAGATTGTTTTAAATAAAATTTGATTATAGCTAGATTATTGTACAGAAAATTTTATATTTATAATATTGTTATAAATAAACAAATATTATTAGCAATAATATAGATAGATAATATATTTAAAATAACTAAATATTTACTATTGTATTAAATTAATATTTTTAACTTTTTGAAAATTATATTATTTCTAATTTTAATATATATTTAAATATAATAAAATTAAATAATTAAGTCTCGATAGCTCAATAGTAGCGTATTTAGTTTCTATATTAGCGAGTGTTATTTGAGTCTTTTGCGAAGATAATAACTCTTTTTGTTAATTGTTAAATGCAAAGAATTAAGAAGTAAAATTCAAACAATTAATTGTCGAAAACGCAAAATTGTAAATACTAAAAAAAGATTAAAATAATTGTAATTTACGTATTTTCAATTTTCTAATTATATTTTTAAGAAACAAAACAACAAATAAGAGTTGTAATTAATTAAGAAAAAACTTAAAAAAAGAAACAAAATTTACTTTGTTTTGTATTTGCGAAGACAATATTTTTATTGCATTGTTTTTTTTTGTTAACAATAAAAGCTCTTCTACGTTTGTTTAAAAGACGCGAAAATTTGTTCGATTTAAAGTCTAAATTGTTTTTTTTATTTGTCGAATTATTATTCTACGCAAATATAGATTAGTAAATATTTTTTAATTTAATTAGCAATAATTGTGTTTATTAAAAACATTGTAACTCTTAGTCTTTTAAATATAATTAACAAAGTTATATGCGCAAGTATTGTTAAATTGACGTAGAACAAAATGTAAGAGAATACTTGTTATAGAGTAAAAAACTTAAAACAATAAAAAATACTTGTTTGAGAAAAAAGTATTAAGAGAGAAACAAAAACAATAAGAAGCTAATATAATGTATTGATATACGTTTGTTTGTAATTTAAGTTAAATTTAATTTAATATAACTTAATATAACTCAAATTAATCTAATTTGTTCTAAGAGTTTCTTGTTTAAAATATTCTATATTGTTTGCTTTTTTATTATGTTATTTATATTATAATAAATGTCTTAATAAATTATAACAAACGTTGTTGTGTCGCTTATTATAAAGAAATAATAATCTTAATTACTGTCTTTTACGCTTTAACTTATCGAAAGATTGAAATTGTACAATTTTCTTAATTATTGTCGATTACTTTTGAATATTTAACTTTTAACAAATCATTTAAGTTGTTTCGTTAAAGTAAAGACGAATTTTGCGAAATTGCAAATACTAAAAAGAAGTCGAACAATCTTTCTACTATAGATTTACGCTTATTTATTTAATTGATATCTATATAACGTATTAACTCTTGTTGCATATTCAATCAACGTAAAATAACGCAACAAAATATATTATTATATGCGAAAACATAAAAAAGACTTTGCGCTATATGCGCTTTGCTATTTAACACAATTAATAAAATAATTAGCAATAATATTGTTTAAATAAAGTCTTCGCTTCTATTATTTACAATATTAGATAACAAGTTTGAAATATTGTTTGCAAGATTTACAAATTGTATCTTAATATTGTTGTTTTTTTTGTCAAAAGATCTCGCATTAAAGCTTGTCGAAAACAATTTATTTGTCAAATAATTATTTTATTTAACAATAACATTTTGATCCTCTTTTTTGCGTTTAAAGCAAAGAGCACAAACAAAATTGTTATTGTCTCTTTCGTTAATTTAAGATAGATCGCTCTTTTTGTCGCATCAAAGTATACATTATTTAAGTTTATTATTATTTTTTTTTATTGTTGTTGTCTTCATTTCTATTGAACTTATAAGAATAACGCAATTCTAATATATAACTAAATTACGCAAAAAAGTAAAATAACAAAAGACAAACAACTAGTTAACTACTATCTAATAGTTTAATAAATAAAAGTTTAATAAAATTGTTTATCTAGAATTTCTAATGCATCAACGTATTGTTAAATAATACAAATTAAGATTACATCTTAATCGATAATAATAGCACAAACAATAATATCTTAATTCGCTTTAATAGACTCAAAGAGAACAATATCTAAAAAGAGAATCTATTATATATTAATTCAAGTACTAGTATAATTTTCGACAACAACAAAAATAACAATTTGAGAGAATCTAATTTAAAACGTTTACATTTTATATTAATTAACTTATCTTTTTTTATAAAGCAAAAAATACGTTTGTTAACTTCTTTATTAATTTTATTTTGTTTTATATTATTAATATCTATTTAGTTTTAAAACAATTGCAAAAATTGTCTTTATTACAAGTTGCAAATTCGATTAAAATATAAGAATCTATATATTAAAATATATTTAAAGAAAAAATATAAATTTTAACAATAGTATTTTATATACTTATTAAGAGATTGTTTGTTTTGTATATTGCTTTAGATTTAATAATTTTTTATTAAACTAGTTAAAATCAAAATTAAATTGCTTTAAATTTAATATATTAAAAAGTATATTAATATAAGAAGTCTATCGCGATATACGCGCGTTAATATTATTAATTTCAAATATATTTTTGCATTTTTATTAAAAACGCTATTGTCGCAAAAAACAATATTACGAAGCTTCTAAATATGCTTTAAAAGCGTCTTTATCAAATAAAATTTAATAGCAATTTGTATCTTTAATTAGTTTAAAATCAAATAAAGCTCTTAAAAAATCAAAACTTATCTAAGATTTTTAATATTATAATATAGTTTTTTTACAATTTAATTAATAATAGTCTTATTTTTTATTAGCGACATATTTAGAAACTATTTAATGCTTATTTATTAAGAAATTAAACTCAAGAATTGTATTTAATTTAACAACAAATTTCTTTAGATTGCGTAATCTTAAGAAGAACTATGCTCTTAAAATTTTTATCTACTATATTGACGCTAGTAATTTTGTTAAGAATTAATAATAGTCTCTATAGTTTTGTTTAACTTATAACAACGTTTACAACAAAATAAAAACAAATATTTGCGATAAATTTAACAAAAATGTTTTCTTAATTGTTATTAAAAGCAATAACTATAACAACGTTAACAAAAATAACATAATTTAGCGTCTTTTAATACAATCAAAATATAATTGTTGCAATTAAGTCAACTTAATCTTAAACAATTTAAATTTAATCTTAAATAAATTAACTTAAAACTTAAACAATTTAACTTAATTATTAATTAATTTAAGTCTTAAAATAGATTTGCTCTTCTTACTAATAACGAAATTTTTAACATTTGCTATTTTCTTTTTATATTTTTTATTTTCTTTGACGTATTAACTACGTCTTTTGCAATTTTAAGTTTCAAAATAATAGCAAAAAAAATATGCATTATACAAAAGTCTACGTATTGCGCAATTTAGTTAACTTGTTTAATACGTTATTGTAGTTTAAACAATACAAAATAAAAATATTATTATTTATTGTCAAAATAAATATTTAAATAATAGAGAAAACATATAAATTAAAAGTTTTTTTATAATTCTAATAACATAGATTTTGTCAATTTAACTTAATTATTGCGTCTTTGATCTTTTTTCTTTTTTCGATATTCTTTAGCTTATATATTTGCAAATCGAATTTCGTTAATTTTGAAGTTAGAATTATATATAGTATTGTATTAATCTTAATTGATAAAATTGTTAATATAATACTTTGTGCGTTTTTGATTTGTTGACACAAAATATATATTGCGAATAATATATAACAAATTGTAAAATTGTTAAAAATATAAATGTATAAAGTTTTTGTTTATATTAGTAAGAAAGTCGATTATTTTATATATTTTATATATTGTATTAATAATTTCTTAATTAATTTATTGTTTTATTTCGATTAATATCTTTATATACTTTTGTAAACGTTTAGTACAATTTAATTGCTAATAGTCGAATATAATAACTATAAATCGCACGTTTTTTATATATTTATTGTTGCTCTTTGTTGATTTGTTGCTTCGATAAATATTTTTCGATTTATACTTTTGTACTTATATATAATCTCTTTATTAATTAACTTTATTGCGTTAACAAAAAACGTATCGAATTATATTTTTTTGTAGTTTTTTCAAATTTGTGTAATTCTTTTTGTTTCGTTTTTAGCAAATTAAAAATTTGTAAATTTTAACAAAGTAATTTTCTATTTAAGACAAATTTTGTTTTCGAACGTTTAACTCTAGTTAATTGCAAGTTGATTTTTATACTTTTTTGCCTTTTTTTCGAATAAACATTGCTATTGCGTCTATAAAATTTAAATATTTGAATTTCTTCTTTATAGCAACTTTTTTAGCTTTTTGTTAATATTTGTAATTTATACATTATTTGCTTAGTAATGTTTGATCGTAAAAATCAAATTATATTAATAAATTTATTAACTGTTGTATTAATTTGTTAATTTCTTTTTTTATTTCTTGTTTGACAACAAGTATTAAACTAATTTGCAAATAAAAAATTATATTGCTTATAATACTAATATTAATATATTAAGTATTATAATCTAATATCTATATTTTCTATTTCTTTGTTTTGTTTGTTTTTAAAAAGAATTGCTTTAATAAAACTTTGTATATTGTTTTATTGTAAAAGATATTGTAGTTCTAAGCACTATTAAATAGTTAAATAAAATCTATATAATAAGTAAAAATATAAAGTTTAAAAATATTAAAATATATTTTATTTTTGTTGTTTTTATTGTGCGTTATATTTTGTAATCAATATTTGACAAAAATTGTCTTTAAGTTGTTAATTCGATACAACGCGTACTCTATATAACTTAATATATTTTTATTATAAAAAACGTATTAAGCAAGCATAACAAAGTCTATAATTGTTCGAACACAATATATTGTTGCGTTTTGTTTTTCTATTAGTAGAGATATTATTGTAGAAACAAGCTAATATACTATTGTTTTTTGTTTAACTTTGCTCTATTGTTTAACTTTATTAAATAACTTAAACGTCTTTAAGTTTATTATATTAAAAATTTGACAAAAGCGCTTATTTAATTAAATAAATCTTGCTATTTTAACAATACTTTTGTTTTTCTTCTTTTGCTTTGTAAATTGTTTAAAATATATCTTTGCAATAACATTATTAATTAAAACAACAATCTAATTAATTAATTACATAATTATATCTTTTAATAACTAATAAAGAATGTCGAAATTTATTAATTTATAAACGTTGCAATACTTGTGTTTTTACGTTTAATTGCGCATCAAATATATATTTATCTTCTTTTTGTCTTCTTTTAAATTTGTCTTTTGTTTAACAAATTTGTTTTAAGTATATTTAGAAGTACAATATTTTTATTTTTTTATAAGATGCTCTTGTTTGTTTAAAGAAACTTTGCAAATATTGCAATATTTATTCTTCTTAATATTAATAATAAGAACTTGCTCTTTATAGTTTATTATTATTTCTTTAATAATTAAATAACATTTTCTTGTAAAATTGTCGACGCAAAGTACGTTTATATTAAATTTGCCAAGTATTTCGAATGCTATATTTGATTAACTTGCAAAGCGAAATTATTATAGATTAAAAACGTACGTTAGAAGATCTTCTCTATAATTTAATAATATACTTTTGTTTGTAAATATTGCAAATACTCTTTCTTAATTTTTATATTTAATATTAAGTCTATTAGCATTAAATTTGATCGAATTTAACTTTATCTTGTAGTTTAATCTAAATTATTAATAGTTATATATATTGATTACAAGTTTTAATCTCTATAATGTTGTATTATTTAAGTTTTGTTTGTAGCTATTAGAATTAAAATAATTGTAGTTTCTTCTAGTAGCTAATTTTGTATATCTTATTATCAATTTTCTATATATATTTCGATATAGACGCAAATATTGTTTGTTGTGCTAATTTAAATTGACGCGTATACTAGATTGTTCTAAAAAGATTTGTAATTAAACAAAAAACGTATTACATTCTTGATATTCCAATAGTATATAATATACTTAATAGAGATAAAACTACTAATTGTGTCTTCGATTGTAAATTTTATCTTGCGCTATTTATTGTTTTTGATTTTGTACAAAATAATTTTTATTTGCGCGCGTTATTTATTGTCGTTGCAAAAGCTATAATATTTTTGTATACTTTTGTTATTCTTATTTTAGAACAATGCGTTAATAGTACTCTTTGTAAGCTTGTAATCTAATATCTATTTTGCAAACTTATAATTTTAAACATTCTAAAAAAAACTATATATTGTCGAGAGAATAAAGAACGATTTTTGCGTAATTTTTTTTATTTGACAAATATAGCTACTCTTTCGAGCTATATTGTTGATAAATTTTTTTGTTCTTTTCTTCTAATTGTATTGCTTAATTATTATAATTAACATAATAAATTGTAGATTTGTCGATGCGCGATTCTTTGCTTTGTTATTAGATGTTCGTATAATATATTTAAAATTAATAGAATTTTCTATTTGTAAAATTGAAAAATAACATTCTTTAATCTTTATAATATGCGCGTTCGAAAACTTGTAATTATTTTAATTTAATTCGAATAATTGTAGAATTTTGTCGAACGTTACTTTATTAAATATATTTAATACATTAATTTTCTTTAAATGTTGCTTTATTTAAAGAAGACAATTGCGCAACTAATATAAATCGTTTTTTTTCAAATTTTTTTTCAAGTTCTCTTTTATTTTCTTCTTAGATTTATATTCTTTTTGATGCTTTATCTCTTAAATTATTTAGCATCTAGCTAGATAACGCGTTAGTTTATTGTTGTTCTTTAACGCCAAATTACACGTATCGCAAAAACAAGATATAGTATTTTGCTTTCTTTTCTTAATAATCTTGTTTACTATATATATATAACATAGTAAAACAACAAATATTTGAAGATTTGTTGAAATATATAATTTATAAAACATAATTAATATATCGCGTTGCGAAGCTATTAATATTATTACGTTAAATTGATTTTAAAGAAACGTCTTAAGTCTTGTCTTTTACTATTATAAATATTTTAGAGAAACTAACATTATTATTAGATAAAAACATAGTTAAAGAAATAAATCTCTAGACTATATTAATGTATATTAATATTATAATAAAAAGTTAAACTTTTAATTGTTTATCGAATATTAAATACAATTATAATAAAAGATTACTTAATTAATTATATTTATAGGTTTCAATTATAGAGTAATTTATTAATTAATTATTATATATAATATAAGCAAGTTGCGTAGAATTTAAATATTAATATATTTCTTTTCTTATTTTGCGAAAATTTATAACAACTCTACTTCGAATTATCTCTTTATATATAAATTAATATATCAATATTACTTAAAGAATCTATTTAGTTAAACATTGATATTATAGTTAATTTTAAATAAACTCTCTCTATTAAGAGTATAATATTAGTATTAGATAACGCAAACTATTGTTGTTAAATTATTGCAAACTTAATAAAGAGTTTGCGTTAATTTGCGTAAATTTGCGTCAACTTAGACAAGCATAATAAGAATTGTATTTAAAAAGAAGATATTAGCTTTATATGCAATTGTATCTATTAAAGAGATAATTCTTTTAATTAATTTAAACTAGTTTGCGTCAACTTAAACAAATATAACGAAAATTGCGTTTAAGAAGAAGATATTAGCTTTACATGCGATTGTATCTATTGAAAAGATAACTCTCTTAATTAATTTAAGTTAGTTTGCGCCAATCTAGACAAACATAACAAAAATTACTATTGCAAAGATGCTCTCTTTTAATTAACATAAACTAATTTGCGCCAAACTAGACAAACATAATAGAAAATGCATTAAAAGAAGAGATATATAAGATTACAACTTTACATTCGATTAAAGCTATTAAAAACACAATTTTGTTAATTAATCTAAATTATTTTGCGTCAATCTAAACAAACATAGCGAGAACTACTATCGCAAAGATGTTTTCTCTTGATTAACATAAACTAGTTTACGCCAAATTGAGCAAACATAATAGAAAATGCGTCAAAAGAAGAGATATATAGAATTATAGCTTTACATTCGATTAAAGTTACTAAAAATACAATTTTGTTAATTAATCTAAGTTAGTTTGCGTTAACTTAGACAAGCATAACAAAAATTGTATCAAAAAAAGAGAGTCGCAATATTACGACTTTACATGCGATTATAACTATCGCAAAAATGCTCTCTCTTAATTAACATAAACTAGTTTGCGTCAAACTAGACAAACATAACAAGAATTGCGTCAAAAAAAGAGAAATATAAAATTATAGCTTTATATTTGATCAAAGCTATTAAAGACACAATTTTGTTAATTAATTTAAGTTAGTTTGCGTTAATCTAAACAAACATAACAAGAATTGCGTCAAAAAAAAGAGTCGCAATATTACGACTTTATATGCGACTATAACTATCGCAAAAATACTCTCTCTTAATTAATATAAACTAGTTTGCGCCAAACTAGACAAGCATAACAAGAATTGCGTCAAGAGAAGAGAAATATAGAATTACAACTTTACATTTAATTACAGTTATTAAAGACATTGTTTCTTAATTAAGATAAGCTAATATACGTTAATCTAAACAAAAATAATAATATTTGCATTAAAAGAAAAGTTATATTAAATAACAACTTTATATACAATCTCAAATTAATAAAGATATAATACTCTTAATTAATTTGAATCAATCTAGCAATTGTATCGAAAACTTAATTGTATTTTTGTAATTAAATATTACAAGACTCTTTAAAATATTTTTCTTGTTTGTCTTTATATCTATTGTAACTACAAATAAGTTTCGAAAGCTTAATATAAAGAGTGTTAGACTTTTGCTTTCGACAAAGCTTTATTAATATATTTTTTTGTCTAAATTTTTTTCTTTTTGACAATAAGTTAAGTTTTGTTTTTGATTCGATATACGTTGCAATAATTGAAAAATAATTAAAAATTACTTTGTGCAACTAATATTTCGAAAAAAAAAGAATTACACACAAATAAAACAACAAAAAGAATAAAGATAAAAAAGTAAAACAAAGACAATAGCAATAAATTAAGTTAATTAAGATTTAAATCAAGTTAATTAAGATCAAAGTTATAGATTCGAAATAAAATATAAAAATAAATGCAAAAATAGCTTTTTAAGTTATTAACTTTTTTAATAGTATCTATGTAGCAACTATTTAAATTATAAAGAAATTTATAATTTTAAAAGTCTTAGTTGTAAATTTAATTATTGCAAGCTAATTGTTTAGCGCAATATTTTTAATTCTTATTTTTGTATATAATATATAGTATAAAACTTTTAACTCGTTACTTTAACGCTAAATACAAACAAAGATTTTAGCGATTCAAAATACGCTATATACGAGCTCGCATATAATAATTATTATAGCGTATTAAAGATTTTGATTTTTTTTTAGCATTTTAACAATTTTAATTAACGTATTTGATTTGTTTTGTTATAAAAGCTTGTTTATTGCTTATTTCTTTAACAAGTTTAAAGACATTAATTGTTGTTTATTGTTCTAAACTTCTTAAATTTTTGAAATATATTTAAGAATACTCTTCTTAAAGTTAGATACTTTCGCAAGAATTATAGAGAGAAGTTAGTATATAATATTTGTAGAATAAAACAAATATTAAAATTCGCAATAAAAATAGCAAGAATAACAATTATAATAAAGCAAAAGCTAGAATAAAGATAAAATTTATATATTTTATTATTAATGTTATTTTAAAAAAGTTCGACATAATTAAGATAAATGTCTTGAAGTACTTTAAAAAAAATTTCTTAATAATAAACAACTTTAAACAATTTTTTATTAATATAAAGTAAAAGACAATTTAAAATTAATTCTTTTTAATATAATTAATATTTAAGTTTATACAAACTTTAAATATATAGTTTTTAATTTAACGTATTTGCTATTGTAAAATTGTTAATATTATAAACGTTAAATATAATAAAGTTATTATAGATTTGCAACAAATGTATTTTGTCGAAGATTTGCTTAATTTTTTAAATTGTTATATTTGTAAAATGTTTTCGAATATAAGTTAGTTTGTGTTGTTGTTAATTCTAGATTATATATATTTGTTTAAACTATATTTTAATACGTTTTTTCTAATTAACAATTATACTTTTTGAAAAAAGTGTCTTTTAATAAATTTGCGTCAAAGTTTAAGAAAATATAGTAATTATTTATTGTATTATTTGCTTTAATTATAACAACAAATTATAATTTTAAAAATTAGAGTCTTAAAGATTTGTACAATTTCAAAAGTTAATATTTTAGTTTTTAAAATATTTTTCTCTTTGTTGTTGTCGATACTTTATTCTTTATTTTATTAAGAAATTTTGTTGTAAAATAAAAATAAAAATAATCTAAATTATTTTATAAGTTCGAGTCTATTAAATTAAGAAAAGCGACAACGTTTGTAAAATTTGTTGTAATTATAAATTTAAACATTACTATTAATTAAAAGCGATATTTAAATCTTTTAATTTTTGTACTATTTATTACTTTTTAAAGTTCTAATTTTAATATCTTAACAATATAATATTTATTAATAACAACAAATTCTATATAAATACAATAAATATTCTTTCGTTTTGTAATGTCGTAGCGCTAGCGACGCGCTAGCGCCTTAGGATATGATAGGGCACGTGACAGCGCCTTAGGGTATGGCAGAGCACGTGACCCCAAGTGCCTATGAAAGCCCCAAATGGCACGACATCCCTTTCTAATTAAATAGCGAGAAATAGACTCGCACGTTATGGCGAGTATTAAATAAAAAGAAAGTTCGTCTTTCGTTGTTCTTTAACGATTAGTTTTACTATTATCTATTTCATATAATTAAGACATAGTAATACAAGTCTATTATATTTTACATCTTTTATATCTTAGTGTGCTAACGAAAAACAAACGCATTCGCATTTTATAATTTTAATTGTTTTATCTTTCGAAGAAAAAAATTTGAGACGTGATAGCATTATGTCGAATTATAATAATTTAAGTCACAATGACTATTTAATTACTAAATTAAAGTTTGAAAAATTTGATGTCTTTCGAGGCAACAATCGCTCACAAAACGTCGACAAAGATAATTCACATTAGCGTAACGACAATGAAGAAGATAGCTTAGTTACGATTAAAATCTTAATTTTACATTAACAAATAGAAACTTTGATGACAAAAATTTAAGATTTGCGAAATGCTTAATAGACTTAAGCTATAATAATTAAAGTAACGAATTCTTAAGTTTCTCAATTTGTTATCGCATTGTCATTAATAATGTCTAAGTTTTTAAAATTCGAAAAGCTAAAATTGTATAAAAGTCAAAGCGTAAATAAGCACATCATTTAATTTCGAAAAATTGACATTAATATAATGCGATTTTTGACGTACTTTATTACGAATAAAAATAAAATTCTTTATTATATATTATTTTTGAAAAACGATGTTGTTACGCAATGATATTTAAGAACAAGCAATGACGCTAAATTAAAGAGCGAGATCTTTGAAGAATTTAAGAAGTTTTTATTGAATTTAGTAGCTAATTTTGCTAATTGTCGCTTTTTCGTTTACGAAAAATAAGAGATCGCTAGATAGAAATTAAATTAAAAGGTAATTATCTTTAAAAAATATTTAAATGAGTTAAAGATTCATCTAGCATCGCTTTTAAAAAAGCATAAAATTTATATATTTTTAGCTAAGCTTAAGTTAAACTTGAAAGTAAAAATCTTAGATATCAATAATATGTCAAACATTCGCGATAAACTTCTAGCTATAATTATTATATAAAAACAAACGTTAAATCGTATTTGCGAAGCAAACGTAAACAACTTTAAAAATCAACGAATTACAAAAAATTCTAATGTCTCTTTAGACAAATTTTACTAAAATCGTCGCTTAAACAATGTTGACCAATTTATCAAAAATAAGAAATTATATACTTTTGAAAACTTGTCAACGTTGCGCAAACGAATCTACGAAATTAATGACGCAAACTATTTAAGAAATGTCAAATGCTTTAGATGCCATAAAAAGAGACATTACAAAACGAATTATTTTAATAAACACAAATGAGACAAATCTATTATTGCTATTGTTATCACGACAAATGTGAAAAAAGATTAAGCTTCGTCAACGTCTCGCAAACGAAACAAAAAAGACAAATAAAAATAATAAATTTAATTTTAATGAAAGATTAAATTCGACTCTTCGATAACGAACGTCAAGTTATAGATTTAATTAACTTAAGAGCTAAGATTAATCTCATTAATTATGTCTATGTAGTGCAATGAGAATTGAAATCCACATTCGTTATCTTATCGACATCAAGTTTTCTTAATGGCGATGATCGTTTCTATTATGACGTCTATAAGTTGATTTATCACTTAATTGACTCATAAGATTAGCATTAAGAATGCATTATCTTGTTTTATTTAATAAAATATATAAGCTCTAATCTTATATTAGGTATGTCAATGTTGTTCAAGCAAGACATATTGATTAATTCGAAAACGCAAAGCTAGCGATTCAAGATCTTAGATAAAAAATTAAAGATAATTGATCTCAAGCAATTTGTCTTAGATTTCGTCAAACATAGCACAATTTATGCAATTGTTTGCGCTAGCGTTACGAAGACGTCAAACAAAAAACTAGCGAAATTTGAGATTTCTAAGAAATTAAGAAATCTAAAAGATGTCTATGATGATAAATTAACTAGAATTCTACTAGAATTAAGAAGAGAAAATCACGCTATTAAGCTTTAAAACAATAAAGAGTTATCGTTTATATCTTTTTATAATTTTTCACAAAACAAGTTGACGATACTTCAACGATATCTTGATAATGCGTTAGCAAAAGATTAAATCAAGCATTCAATTTCGCTTGCAAACGCCTCTATTTTATTTGTATTAAAATCGAACAATGAATTATATTTATGCGTCAATTATAGAAACTTAAATGCGATTATTATTAAAAATTGTCATTCATTGTCTCTAATTACGAAAACGCTAGATCGTCTATGCAAAGCAAAGCGCTTTATCGTCTTAAATCTAAAGAACGTCTATTATTGTATTCGCATTAAATGCGATAATAAATAAAAAATGACGTTTTATATACGCTATAAGCATTTTAAGTACTAAGTTATGTCATTTGAACTAGCAAACGCATTCGCAATCTTCTAGATTTATATTAATAAAACGTTGCGAGAGCTAATCGATGTAACTTGCGTAATTTATATAAATAACATACTTGTATATAGCAATGATTCGACGAAGCACTAGCGTCATGTTAGATAGATACTAGAACGTCTTCGCGAGTATTCGCTATACATTAATCTAAAAAAGTGTAAATTTAACACTACAAAAATTGAATTTTTGAATTTCATCATATTTTCAAAAGATGTACAAATGAATTTAGAAAAAATTAAAACGATTAAGAAGTAATTTAAATTAAAAACTTATTACGAGCTTTAAATGTTTTTGAGTTTTGTAAACTTTTATAGACGCTTTATACATCGTTATTTAAAAAGAGCTATTTTTCTTATTAGTTTATTAAAAGAAAGTAAAAATAACAAGAAATATAATTTTTTCGTTTAATCAAATGAAGTAGAGTAGACGTTTCGTCAACTTTGCGACATCTTTATGTTAACTTCACTACTTTATTATTACAACTTAAGCAAGAAAATAAGAATAAAGATTAACGCGTTTAACTTTGCAATCGCGAGCATTTTAAATCAACAAAATAGTAACAAAAATTAACGTTTAATGACGTTTTAATTGCGAAAGATAATTTCGACGAAGCAAAATTATGAGACGCATAATTAGGAATTGCTAGTTATTGTGATCGCTTTTAAGTAATGAAGACACTATTTAAAAAATAATGTATACTTTATTAAGATATGATTAAATTACAATAATTTTAAAGAATTTATAAGTTAAAAGAAACTAAATTTAAGGCAAGCTCGCTAGACGCTCAAGTTAGTCGTCTATAACTTTGAAATTTTTTATCGTTTAAATAAGAAAAATTTAACGAATGAATCGTTAAGACGTTCTAATTATAAAAAGATTTTATCGTTAAACACAAGATTGTTGTTAACGTTGCAAAACAAATTGACGTTATTATTTAACGAAGATTCGTTAACGCAAAACAAATAAGAAGCATTAAATGATTTGATTCTTGTATTCTAAAAAAGCTAACGTTATTATTTGACGAAAAGTCGTTAACGCAAAGCGAACGAGAGATATCAAATGATTTAACTCTTGTATCATAATTAGCAAAAATATTTATTAATGACGCGAAGATTTCGCAATCATGAAGTAGAAAAAAAGTCTAAGAAGAACTAGTATCTCTATTTTAATTAATTGAAGTACAAGTTGTTATTTTAAAAAAAGTGATTAAGAACATGCCAAAGAAATCGTATAAAAAATCTCAAAAATTAATGAGATTCTTAATAAAGAATCTTTAGATAAAAGACATTTAAGTTAAAAAAATTTAAGTTAAAATCAATAAATCGTTTTGTCGCAAACGAACGATATAAACTTTAGATCAAAAGAATTTTGTTAAACATAACGAACTACTTTATGTTTTAAAGAATGCAATCATTAAAAAAAAATTAATTCGCAAAAATTATAACGATTCTTTGACGAAACATTTTAAGATTAAGAAAACTTTAAATTTACTTTAGCGAAAGTATTTCTAGTTCGCTTGCGTTAAGCAAGTGAAAACGTATATTAAAACATGTGATATTTATTAACGCATTAAAGTTTTTCGTTATAAATTGTATAATAAGTTTCGATTCTTATTTGCGACAAAAAAGTTATAAAAGAAAATTATTATAAACTTTATAACGAATTTGTCGTCGAACAAACGTCGTAAAGTTGTATATGATTCGATTTTCGTAATAATCGATCATTGTACAAAAATGATTAAATATATATTTGTAATCATTAGAATCGATGTCGCAAAATTAGCAAAAGTTTTTTCCAATAAAATCGTTTTACGCTTTGAAACGCTAATTAACATAGTGAGTGACAAAAGTTTTGTCTTTACTAATGTTTTCTAGTTCGTTATATGTTTTTATGCACGAATTAAAAGACGATTAAGCGAAATAAGCAAATTTATTGCTAATGACAAAATTCGTTTACAACAATAGTTATTACGTTTTAATTAAAGCTTCGTCGTTCTATTTAATGTACAATTATTATTTGGAGATTTATTATAAATTTGAGAACAATTTCATTAAAGAGAAGATATTATCGACACAAGAACGCGTAAAATAGCTTCATGATTTAAAAAAGATTTTAGCAAAACGTTTTAAAAACGTTGTCGCACAACAAACGAAATACTACAATGAAAAACATAAGTTAAAGAGCTTTGTTGTAGAAGAATTGATTATGCTCTTAATTAGAAATCTAAAGTAAAAGAGATTTAGCAAAAAGATGTTACACAAGTATGTTAAATCTTTTAAAATTAAAAACAAAATTAAAACGCAATTTTATCGTCTTATTCTATCTAATATTTATCGAATTCACAATACTTTTTATGTTTCACTTCTAGAATTATATTTGCATCGCGCTAATAATAAGTAGACGAAACAAATGTTGCAAATTTTGAAATTTGTTAACAACGAAGTTTAATAAAAGATTAAAAAAATTCTAAACAAAATTAAGTTAAAGAAACAAATATAATATAAAATTAAATAAATAAATTGAAACAAAGAGTATAATTAATGACTAAGAGAAGAATCTCTAAATAATGTCAATAAGTTGCGAAAGAACTTTAAGAAACGAACGCATAACAAACGAAAACAAAAAAGATAACGCGACGCGTATTGCGACAACGACGACTATGTTAATATTAATTTGTTCGATAAAATATCGCGCAATCGTTATCGCATCGTTGTCGTATAATCAAGTTACGTAAAAAGATTTCTTCATTTTGTTACACAAGATGCTAAAAATAATGAAATCGTCTCTCTTAACATAAATGCTTAAAACATAGCTCAAAAACAAAGTTACTTCATCATCGTTAATTAGTCGACGACGTACTATAACGACTTAGCAAGTTCTCAACGTTTCATCAAATTCGTCTCAAAACAACTAAAGAAAATTCTTAAATTTATTCGAAAATAAGTCGTCGAATTTCTTAAAGTTAATCATAAATAAATTTTTAAAATTGTTCGAAATACTTACATCATTTTAAGAAAAACAAACTACAAAAAATTTGCTTCGTACAATCTTTTTCATTTTTATTATAGATTCGCTTTCGTTATTTGTACGCATTTTTGCATTCGTTATTTTTTAAAAATATGTAAACAAACGAAGCGCGAAAAGAATTAAAATAAAACTTATTACATTTTTATTTAACGATCTCGTCAATAACTTAAAGTTAATAAAAGATTTCGTCGTAAAATTGTAAAACTTTACGAAAAAATCTTTTAAACTTGTTTTATCTAAATCGACGACAAACTTAAAGACGATTTATTTTAACTTTGTTTTTTTCGTCTTTATTAACAACTTGTTCTCGTTTTCGTTTCTTTTTTATTTTAAATTCTAAATGCATGTCAATAAAGTGTTGAAAAGCAAACGAAAATGCTTATCTTTAATACTCTCTCAAAAAGTAGATCGATTAGCTATTGCGCTTTGACGAAAGCTTTATTCTAAGTTATCTTTGTTTTTGCGAACTTTTGTTCAAGCTTAACTTGACGCTCTTAAGCGAAAATTAAATCTCGTTCGAGTCGTTAAATACAAGATTAAGCTTAATTTATTATTAATAAAATAAACTCTTTATTGCGTCGCCAACTCTTCATCGCACAAACTACACTCTTTCGCACATGCTTTATATATCTAATAATTGTGTTTTTCATTTCGAGTCTCTCGCGATAATTAATGACGAGATTCTTCACATTATTTCGAAAGCGTTTAACGAATTAATAAATATTAACAATTGTCGCATCGTAGACGCAAACAAAACTTATCACAATATAGCGATTTGATTTACGATAAAAAATCTTGCATCAAGTATAAACACTCTTCTTCTCGCAAACGCATGCATGTTTGCTTACGCAAATTATGCACAAAAAATCATTACAAACTATAACATGTTAATATCGTAAACGACAAAGTGTCAAAATTGTTTACTCTTTTATTTTCTTAATTTCTTAAAAAATGTAGTTGAAAAAACAAGAAAAAAAGAAACGAAAAATATATTAATTAATATTTGCACTATATATATAAGCTTTACGCATTGTCGTCTTTGCAACAATTTATTTATAACGATAAAGCAATTGCAATTAAGAAAAATATAGAGAGAAAGAAAAAAAAGAAAAGAGAAATAACAACATTTATGTTTATGATTCATCTAACGTCTACGCAACGCTAGCTTCACTTTAAACCCTAATTAAAACTCTAACAACAACAAACGACGAAGCGATAACGCATCATAAATTGTCATAATTGTCATTACGTTATTTTATAGATTGTGTTAAGTTAAAGCATAAATTTATTTTTATTAAATAAAAGACTTTTTTTCTTCTAATTCTCAAAGAGATTTAAGAAGATTTTTAACGAGCTTTTGTAAAGTTGGCGCTTAGCAAGCGCTTTCATCTTTAATAAGACTAATATAGCTTTTTACATCATTAAGAATCAATGCTTTAAAAGAGAAAATAATTGTAATGTTGTAGCGTCAACGACGCGTTAACGCCTTAAGATATGGCAAAGCACGTGATAGCGTCTTAAGATATAGCAAGACACGTGATTTCGAATGTCTATAAAAGCCTTGAATGGCACGACATCTCTTTCTAATTAAATAGCGAGAAATAGGCTCGCACGTTATGGCGAATATTAGATAAAGAGAAAGCTCGTTTCTCGTTGTTTTTTAACGATTAGTTTTACTACTATCTATCTTATATAATTGTGATATAGTAATACAAGTTTATCATACCTTACGTCTTTTATATCTTAGTGTGCTAGCGAAGAGTAGACGCACTCGCACCTTACAGTTTTATATAAAATTATTCGCAAAACTTAGTAAACTTAAATGCAATATACAACTTTTAGTTGTAATATATAGTTAAAAACTATGCAATAAATAAAATTAAGCTTAAAAAATCGCAATATTTTAAACAATTTTCTCTTATATTTATAAAAAGCTATACAATAAAATCGCGATAAATTCGAAATTAATTAAGAATAACAATTGTTAATATCTATTTATTTTTAACTAATTAGTAAAGATTAAGAAAAATAATATTAAAATTTTTTATGTTAATAAATCTATAGATTCTTTTGTTTTAATTGTCGAAATTTGTGTTTAAAAGAAAATACACAACAAAAACGCTATATATAAAATAGAGATCAAGTTGACATAAATAAACGTCTAGTTATTGCTTAAACTAGCAAAAGAGCAAACAATATTAATAAATGTATCTTTAGAGCAATGTTTACAAATAATAGATTTGTCTCTTTATTTAATTTGAATGCTTTGTTATTGTTTTTATAGCTATAAACAAAAGATAATAATTGCAAGAATAATAGTAATCTATAAGTATAGATTGTTAGTAATTAAGTAATTGAAGAGAACAAATATATTTTATTTTTTTAAGATTTATCTTATTTGCGAACAACGTATTATAAAAATTATTTAATATAGTATTAGAAACAATAACAAAGAATCTAGCTAGCTACTATTAAGAGATCTTTCTTACTTTATATTTAATAACATATATTTTTTTTTTAAATTTGTTTTTTTTGAGAACAATACGCACAAAAGTTGCAATATACTTCTTGATTTTATTTAAAAAATACTTATATAATTAATTAATTTAAAAGACTTTAAAGCTAGATATCAATTTAATAAAGCATTTAAATAAAAGAAGTAATTACAAATATCTTAATTATATTTTTATTTGTATTTTTTTTATTTTTTTCTTTTTTCTTTTGCGAATTTGTTTCGATTAACATATCTATTTTCTTCTTTATAGTATATATAATTACTATCAAATTAAAGTTTCTTTTATTATTAAACTTAATTTTGAATTTTGTATATTCTAGTTTTTTAAGTTGTTATTAATCTTATATTGTTTGCTTAAACGTTTTTGTTTAAAGAAAAGAAATCAAGATTTAACTTATTGTAACAAAATAACTTAATAAATAAAGATACTATGCGCTTCGAATTTAATAAAACATATTGTTAATTCGAAAGCAATATAACAAAGAAAACAAGCTTATGTACTAACTCGCGTAAAATAACTTCTTAACTATATTCTTTATTAATTAAATCGAAAGAACTTTGAAATAATTAAAAAAATTTATAATAAAAGAAGAACTAATAAGATCGAATTGTAAAAAAAAAATTAACACAATTTATTAAAGATTATTTGTTCGTCTATTAGAGCACGTTTTGAAAGCATAAAGATAAATTTATCTATATCGTTCTAATTTTGTACTTGAATTCGAAGAAAATTTTTAAGCTTTTGTCGAATTAAGAGAATACAATATTAAATATTATTGTTATTAATCAAATTACAAGTTGTTTTTGAGCGTTTAATATATTACAACTTAATTGATCGAATTTGAAAAACAATTGTATTAAACAAGTCGAATTCGAAAAGACTTAAAGTTAAAGTTTAAGATTTATAAAAAATTATTAAACAAAAAAAAATAAAATTGCGTTAATCGAAGTTTTAGAGAAAGCATATTAAGAGTTACAAATAAAAAATAGCAATTAAACTTAAAATCGATTAACAATAGCGCTTCAATAATAGAGACAATATGCGAGTTCGTTAAAAAGCTTAAAGAAACAAAGAAGAAAAATGTCAACAAAATAAATTATTCGAAATCAATATAATTGTCTTCTTTGTTATTTATTTTTTAATATTCTTTTTTTGTTGCAATATAACAAGATAAAGATAGAATTCTAGTTAGTAGACAACTATAACAACAAAGACTTATCGCGATGCATGCATAAATTGCACTATATAATCTAATAATATATTAAGTAACTAAGATTCTAAGATTTAAATAAGAGAAATCGCATATATATTGCAAATAGATCGCTAATATTAATAACAAACATTTTCAAATTTATAGTCTAATATTACTTAATTACTTAACTACATACATCTCTCTCTCTTTTAATAATTGTCTCTTAATTATTGAATTAAGAAATTTTTGTTTTTGTTCATATAGAAATTGTAGTAAGAAAATAAAAAAATTGCTCTTATTTTTTTAAAATCGTTAGACTAGATTTCTTGTTCTTTTTGTTACTTAAGTCGATTGCGTAAAGAACGTAGTAAATTAATTCGCATAAAGTTTTCTCTAAAGTTGAAAAAATTATTTAATCGAAATTAAGTACTTAATAAAATTGATTATTGTAAATCTTATCTATTTCTTAAAGACAATAACAATAGTAATAAACTTTTTTGACATAAATTTAAAAGATTAATTTAAGAGAAAAGTAACAATAATAAAGTAAGTTGTTGCTATTGTATCTAGATTAAACTCTTTAAAATAAAAGATAAACATATAGTTCTAAAAGTTATTTTTAGCTTTAAAATATTCGATCTAGATTGCTAATTTAATTTTGATTTATAACGTTTTTTTTTAATTTTAAATCAAAATAACAAAATCTTTTCTTTTTTGCTAGAACAAACAATTGAAGACTCAAATTTTGTTTTTTTTTATAATTAATTAAATAAGAATCTAAATTGTTTTAAATATTAAATTAATAAATATTAAGTATTTTAAAGTTCTTAAACATTATAAATTGCATTTACAAATAAAATTTAAATATTTTATTTTTTATTTTTTGAATCTTTCTTTATATTAATTTTATATAACGTATTGTACGTTCTCGAGTTTGCTTTATTAGACAATTAAATTTCTTTATATTTTCGAACAATGTTTTTAACTTCTTTATTATTTTTGTCGAATTTTAGAGTATATATTTTATAATAACGTTTTTAATGTCAAATGTAAAAAAGAAGTCGATAACAACTTTAAAACAATAAGATATATTAATTAAAGATAAATTTAACAAAGTTAAATTTTAATAAATTGCAACAATATTGTTTCTTATATTTATTCGAAAATTCTTCAAAGTTTCTTTATCTTTTAATAGAGTTACGTAAACAAAAAATATTTTAATTTTTATATTAATTTTAATTTCTAGCTTGCAATAAAAAATTTAAAATCGCGCAATTTGCATATCTTTAAATTAACAAAATATATTCGCTTAATACAATTCTTATTTTAGTAAATTCTTCTTTGTTAATTTAGTTTTTAATATTTTTTTGTTTTATTATTCTTTTCTTATTGCTCTTTGTAGTTATACGTCGATCTAATTATAAAAATTACTTAGCAAATACTTTTTGCAAAATAAATTATTTTATATAACAAAAAAAACAATCGATTGCAATTGCTAAAACTCTTAATAAATATTTTAATTTATATCGAAATTAAAGTAACGTTTTAACATTTAATTTTTATATTTTTCAAAAATTAACAAATAAGATATTGTTAACAATTTATGCTTGTAATTGTTTTGTAAAAGCATATATATTATATAAGAATCTAGATTTACTTGTATTATTATTTGTAATATAGAAAACAAACAATTAAGAAATTATTCTTTTTGTTAATTGTTGTTTTTTCGTTAATAATATAATATTATTTGCAATTTGCTTTAAAGTTGCGATTATATTTAGTACTTCAAATTAACAATTAAATAAACAAATTAATTTTAACAAATAATTATTCTATATTATTTTTATTTCGTTAGATCAATATTGTCTATTATTTGAAGTTAAATATTAGCTTATGATTTAAAAATCGTTAAATAAGAAAGTTAGCTTTTTTCCCTTATAAACGTATTGTCTTAGAAAATCTTTAAAAACAAATAAATAAATATTAAGCTTAAAATTTAATTTAT
>JAABUS010000964.1_pt1 | contig 67905 bp, 8 predicted proteins | sample 5560161 | NCBI WGS metagenome assembly JAABUS01 (sample SAMN10711885, study PRJNA513376) | rock metagenome | isolation source: Antarctica rocks | place: Antarctica: Victoria Land, Trio Nunatak nord | collected 2016-01-04
AGATATAGTTATATCAATTTGATATATTCTATCAAATTCAATTTACTATCGATTTACTACAAGATTAATACAATTGCTAGTTAGTTAATTCTCGATAATATAATAGTATTATATATGTTTTATTAGTAAATAAATTTGCTTAGTAAGCAAACTTTTTTAAAATTTAATAAAGTGTCTTTCTATCTAATATCTATTATATATTAATATAGTACGCACGCTAGTAAGAGAGATCTAGCGCGCATATATAATTTTCGTAAATTACGTAATTTTGTTATCTAAAATATTATAGTACTAATAGTTGCAATACTAGAGATTTTTCAAATATTTTAAACTTTAAATTTAAGATTACAACTTTAAATTTATAAATAGAATTATAATTTAACAACTTTACAAGTTAACAAATTAATATTTTAAAAACTTTATTATTCGATAATATTTTCGAAAACCTCAATCGAGCTAGCGTAAGAACTTCGAAAAAAAAAAATTTAATTTTAATTTTAATTTTTCTCTTATAATTAGCATCTATTGTTAAAATAATAGATAGTAGAACACTTAGTTACTATATAGAAGCTATAATTTTTTCTATCTATATATATTGATCAAAGCTATTCGAATTAATTATATAATATTAAATTAAATAGTATTGAATTAAATAGTATTAATACTAGATTAAATTAATTATAATATTTCGATATTTCTATCTAATTTAAGTTTAGAAATTAGCTTTTATATAAATTATATTTTGTATTTTATTAAGTTTAAAATTTATTTTAAAACTATTAAGTCTTAAGTATCTTTTTAGCAAAAATAAAGAAAGTATAAAAGTTCTCTATTAACAATTTATATATAAATATATATATATTTACAAATTCGAGATACTCTAAGATTTAAAAAATATATAAAAAACAAAATTTTAATAAAAAATTATACAAAAATTGTCGATAATACTTAATAACTTTATTAGTAAAATAAAAAAAAAAAAAAATTAAATAAATAATACAAAGATTAATAGCAATAAATATAGCAATTATCTAATTGCAAATTGTTTAAATAATCAAATCTAATATCTATATTTAAAATTACAAATAATTTAACTATTAAACTAATTTAAAAGTTTATTAAAATATTTTAAATATATTACAAAAAAGAATTTTAATTATTTTTTAACTATTTGTTTTTTAATAAAGATATATTTTAATTTAATTTAATTATTTGCAATTTTTTTACAAACAAACTAAATTTAAATATCTATATATTTTGTTTAAATATATTACGCAAAATTTTTAGTAAATACTATAGTTTTCTAATTATTATAATAGATAATAATAACAACTAGATACAATATTAAAAATTTTAAATTTTTTTTTTAATAGCAATAAAAACTCTAAATATAAATAATAGCAATAGAAATAAATAGAATAATTGCAATTGCTTTAATAATATTTAAAATTAAATAATTTTTTTAACAATTTATATTTATTTAATATATTAAATTTTGCAAATAGAAAGAATAACAATTAATTAGTATTTAAATAATTAACTAATAGCAATATTTTCTAAATTAAAAATATACTTAGAAATAAAATAACAAATATTTTAATTTATATTTTAATTAATATCGATATAGTCTAATAGAAAACAAATATTTTTACAAAAAATAAAACAAAGATTAAAAGTATTTCGAAAATAATAGAATATTTGTTTAATAAGTTTTTAATAAATATCGATAGAATTAAAAATATATCTATTTATTACTAAAATAACAAAAACAGTATTTAGTCAAATATTTAATATTATATATATAAGAGTATTAACAAGTTACAGCTTATCCCGAATGCAGATTTTCTATCCGAGACAAGCTTATTTTGGATAGAAATTCTTACCCAAAGTAAACTCTATCTATGCTTAACTTATACTCAATATAATTATATCAAATTATAGAAATTAATATTTATCTTCGCTTGCAATCGAGATGCAAGCTTAATATATATATAGCTTATATAAAATATAAACTTTTTTATTTAGTATTAACTAAAAATTAACTCTTAGAGTTTTGCTTCTTTTTGATATATACTAGATATAAATTTAATTCTCTATATCTATAGTATTTTTAGAATTGTATAAAATTTATAATGCGCAATTAATTAAGTTCAAAAATAAGATTTATATATTACAAAATCAAATTTTGTTATAGCATAAATTACTTTTAGATATAGTATAAACTTAATATAGTTTTATATTTGCGCAATTTAACTATTTATATATATTATATTTAAACTTACTTTATATTTAATTCAAATTTTAATAGCAATATATCTTTTAATAATACTATCAATTTTTTTGTCTTTAAAATCTTTATATTTTTTGACAAGAAAAATTCTTTTATATCTAAGAATTTTGCAAATTAAAATTAACAAACAATTTCGCAATAAATAAATAAAATTGAAATTTACTCTATACTTACTATATACTAGATATTTGTTAAATATATAAGCAAATTTCGAATTTTAATAACATTAATATAATTAAAATATTAACAAAAATGCTTCTATAAACAATTAAAAGAATTAAAATATATTAAACAATTAAGATCTTAATAGTTTTGACAAAGTATTGTTTATAAAACTTAAAAAAATAGATTTTCTTTTATACTTTATATTTATTATATATTAAACTAATATTTATTATATATAGAACTTTATTAATGTTAATAAAATTGCAATTATCTTCGAAGAATACAATTAAATAATTGTATTAAAAATACAAAACTATTATAATATTTTATTATATTTATATACGTATTTAAAGAAAATTCTTTATTTTATATATAGAAAAAGCACAATATTAGTTAAGATTTTAATTAATATATCTATTAGAATATTAATTAACAAATATATATCTAATATATATTTAACTTAAGTAAGATATAATTTTAACTTATATTAAAACTAGATTCAATTTTTTGTTGTTACAATTAACTCTAAAATTATTTAGATTGCTCTTTTATTTTTAGAAATCAAAAAGAAAAATAAAGTAAACAAAATTTAATATTAAAGTTTTAAATATTTTAAAATTAAGTATTGCAAATGCGCGTATTCGAATATACTATATATATATTTAGCGTACAATAGAGTTAAGCTTAAGAATATTAACAATTTTTAACAATACTTTACTTAATTAATATATACAATAAATGTTAACGCACAATTAAAGTATTGTATAGAGATCTAATATTATAAATATTTTTAAAAAATAACAAAAATAATATGTATATTGTTTATATCTTAAATCTATAACTTATATATACAAGAATTAAGAGTCTACTATATAAAAGACTTATAAAATAAACTTTTATTTTATCTATATTGTTTATAAACTAATCTTATAAATTTATTAAATTAAATACTCTTTATTTTTTAATACAAAATTATAATACATAAATCGAATTACTAACGCAAATTTGATATATATTAATATTAACTATTTTTGCGTCTTAATAGATTACAAGTTACAACAATATACAAAAAATTGTATTTTTATTAAATATCTAGTTTCTAGAAACTCTATTTGCAATTAGTTCTATTCTAATACAAGTTTAATATATACTAAATATATACAAAATTTAATTATTTTTAAAAAAGTAATAAAATTAAGATTAATATATATAATGCGCAATTAAATATCTATATTTTTGTTAATTAAAACCAATTTTATTCTTTATACTAATTATACGCAAAAATTATACTTATTATTTATTATATTTTATCAAAATATTTTAAGAAATTGTCGACAATATAATTGCAATAATTAAATAACAAAATCTACTATTTTTAACAACGCATAAACTAAGCTTATATTTAATATATACGTTGTTTGCGCTAAATATTTTGCAAAATACTTTGCTATCTCTTTTATTATATTCGATTTATATATAAAATATAGCAAGATTGCTTTGCGTTATATATATAATAATCTTAATATAAAAAATTGTATAGCAATATTAATTTGCAAACAAAAACTTAAGAAATTTTCTATCGAAATAATTTTAAAAAATTAGTTTATATTTAGTATAAATATTATATAAATCTAGCTTATAATTTATAGAAGTTAAACAAAAATTTGTTTTTAATTAATTGTATTTTTTAAAAAAACAATAAATTAGAAATATTATCTATTTTAACAAAAATTCTTAACAATATATTATTGTATATTATACTTATATTTAGACTAAGATCTCTATAAATTAATTATATCTTAAAATAGATTTTGTATTTAAATAGATTTAAAACAAAACAAACCTATACAATATTTTAAATTAAAACAAGAATTATTATTATAAGTTTAATATATATACAATATATATTAAGTATATACTTAAATTACAATAGAAATTAATATCTACTACTACGCGTAAATCAATATAAAGACTATTGAAAATTATTATATAATATTTATTAAAATATTTAAAATATTAAAAGAAATTGCTTGTTAAATTATTTAAATTTCTTATATCAATTATAAAAACAAAGAATTGCAAATTTTTACAATAAATATAGACAAAAAATAAACTTAAAATATATTTAATACTTATATACTAGAATTATATAGATATTATTAATAAAATATTTTGTCTAAAATTTAAAAAATATTTTTACAATCTTAACAACTCTTAAGAGTAATTCGAATATCTCAAATATATATTGATTTTTTATCGAGTATTTTTAAGTATAACTTTTAAAAATATTATTTTAATTATTTAACAACTTATCTTATTAATTAACTTTCAGAGATCGAGACTATTAACAAACTACTACAATATATAAACAATATAAATATATTATATTTTAAGCTTAAAATATAAATTAAATATTAAAAAACAAAATAAATTTTTGTTAAACTATATAAAAAGAAATTAAAGATTTCTTTGTATTAATAGACGCTAGCTTGCAATTATACTAATATAGAAGAAAGCAATTATTTTTAAAACAATAAATTTGCAAGATAAAAACTATTATTACTTGTTTCTATATTTAGATAGAACTTATATTTATTCTAAATTATATTTATACTAATTATATATTAAAATAAGAAAACACGCTATTAAGATATTTGAAAAGAACAATTTTAAGATAGAAAAAAATATTCTATTTACTTAACGCAATTGTAGTAAATTCAATTATATTATTGCTCAACTAATTAAAAGAAAATATACAATTAGTTTATATTTAAGTTGACTTAATAGTTAATCAAATTATAGATAAAAAAGATCGAAAAACTGCAAAATATTGTTAACAATATCTATATTTTTCTTTCAATTTAAAAAATTCTTATATAATACTTTTTTTTAACAAATTTAATTCTAAGTATAAATTTAATACAAATATAATATCTAAATTTAATAGCAATTTTTTTTATATATTCTAAAGTTGCAACTTAAGAACTACTTATTTAATAAAAAATTAATATTAAGTATCGATTTAATATATATTAGATAAAAATTCTAAAATATCTTTTTTAATACAACAATATACAAAGATATTATTTAAAAAAGACAAACGTTAAATATCGACTCAACATATATTAAATAAAGATTCTAAAATATTTTCTCTAATATAGCAATATACAAAGATACTATCTAGAAAAAACAAATATTAAATATTAATTTAATATATATTATTGTCTAGCTTAGATAAATATAAATTAGACTTAAACTTTATAAACAACATATCAAAATTAAGCAAAAAATATATAGCAATATCATTGAAATATTAAATTAAAAATTAAGTGCAAAAACAACATATACAATATATATGTCAAAAACGTAATAAACTTTTACAAAAGAAAAAGAAAAAACTAACAAAAAAAGTTGTTAAATTAAAGAAATTTAATATTACTAGCAATACAAAGTATATTTTAAATATAATTTTATTATTAACAAATTAACAATATCTATTAAGCAATTAAAACAATAACAAAGATAAACTAGTTTATAAGTTTATATCTTTGTTTTACAAATATTGTATAATATTAATAGTTCAAGAACTTTTGTTTAAATTCGAAAAACTATATATAAATTTAATTTATATCAAATTTATATTAAGTATTAAATTAAAAGAAGATTTATTTTTTTATTAAAAAATTCGAAATTAAAAAGAAATAATTGAAGACAAAATTATATACAAGATATTTATATTATTTGTAAAACTAACAAGTACAATAATACAACAAACTATTATAATTGCTTATTTAGCTTTATTTTATAAAAAATAATATCTAAAATAAAAGAAATAAGTACAAAAATAAAATAATAAATAAAATAAATATATAGCAAACGTAAACAAGATATAGACTTAATATATATTTAAATATAGTTAAAAAAAGAATCTTAATTTAGAATTAAAGAAAATATAAAGAAATTTTATATTAAATATAGATTGTACTTTATTTTAATTTAATTTGCAAAAGAAATTTTTCTATTAAAATATAGCTATTGTAGTAGTTACGCAAAAGCAAAATATATAGTAGATATCAATTTACTTTGTTAAATCGAAGTCGAAAAGACAAATACTTAATTGTCTATATTATATATACTAAATATATTAGAAAGCATACAATTAGTTAAAACAAATTAGACTATTAAGTACAATATATATTAAGTCTAAGACTTAGTAAAACAATCTTAAAAACTCTTTGTTGTTAATTTGTTCTAATTTATACTTAATATATATCTAATATATATGATAAAAAACAATCTAATCTTTGTCTTTCTTAGCTATAAATATAACAATAGTTTTTGCAACAATTGTATTAGCTAAGTATAAAATTAGCATAATTTTAATATAAATAGAAAAATAGTTGCACTAACTTTTGTTATTAACAAAAATAAATCTATTTAAAAAAGAATCAACTATATATAAACTTAGCATAGATATATTATAGATATAATATAAAATTGTAGACAATATTTTACTCTTTGCTATTAAAATATCAATTAGAACGCAAGCATCTATTAAGTATAAGATTAGTATAATTTTAGTATAATAAATTAACAAACAAAACTTGCTTTTGTTCGAATTAAAAGAAATATTATAATTCTCTTCTATATATATAGTAAACATAAATATAATATATATAAGTCTTAAACTCTCTTATTAGAGTTAACTATTGTATTTGACTTCTTATTATTACAAACATTTTTTTTTGTTAACTATATATATACTAAATATAAATAGAATGTAAATTTTTAAAAATTTTTAAAATTTTAAATATACTATTATTATAAGATTTCTTTTCTTCTTTATATTTTTTTAATACTAGTATATACTTAGTATAAACTAGACTTAGAGTATTATAAAATAATCTACTTAAAGATTTGATATCTATAACAAATATATTAATTTGCGTATAATCTAAATATATACTGTACGGCCAAAGACTATAGTTATTTACCCGATATTTATCCGGAATATTGCCGGAATATTGCCAGGATATTGCCAGGATATTGCCAGCATATTGCGGTTGAATAACGGTTAGATAACTGGCAAAAATCAGTTATTTAACCGGAAAGTGCCGGATAAATTCCGGGTAAATTTCGGGTTTGCTTCAAATAAACCACACGCGGGTTAATAACCAAAACAGCAATATTCCGGGTAAATTCCGGGTAAATTCCGGGCATAAATATTACTAGTAATAATAATATATATATATATTTTTTTTTTAGATAAGTAGATTAAGTAATATTAGCAATATAAATAATGTGGTACGTACACGCTAGTAGGGGGGGTCTAACGCGCGCATACAAATTTCGTAAATCACGTAATTTCGCAATTAAATATTTGTTAGCGTCGATAGTCGCGAACCTAGAGACTTCTCGAGTTTCTTAAACTTTAAATTTAAGATTAAAAGCTTAATTTAAAAATAGAATAATGCTTTAACGACTTCACGTATTGACGAATCAACGATATACATAGTTTACTATTCGATATGCCAAGACTCGAAACCTCGATCGGGCTAGCGTCGGGACTTAGAAATATTTCCAAAATTTCAAAATTAGCATCTATAGGTTATAAAGCTGCTATATAGCGGTTGATTGCCGGTTATCAACCGGTTTTCCAACCGAAAGTTAACCGGAAATTAACTAAAATAGAAATATTCCGGATAGATTCCGGATAGTATCCGGATGAATTCCGGGAAAATAACCCTATAGATGGGCCTGTAAGTACTAAATATAAATTAATATAATATAATATATAAAAAAAAGCTTTTCGATTAAAGTACTAGTATAATACTAAGAATAAATTAGCATAAACTTAGTATATTTTAAAACTAAGTTAGAAATATACTTTTTACAAATATTTTTTAAATTAAGAGACAAATATTTTAAAAAAAATAACAAGCAATAGTTAATTAATAATTTTAATAATTGTATTAATACAAATCTAATATTAGTTAAATCTATATATAATTAATATGTTATTAAAATTTTAAATAACAAAATAAGCATTTATATATATAGTATAAGAACAAAAAAGATAAAAGATAAATTAAATATATAACAAATATAAAATAAACTTATCTTGCAATAGAAGTATATATCGAAAACAATCGCAAATTCTTAATTATAACAATTGTTTCATATAAGCTTAATATATACTTAATATTAATCTAGCTTATATAATATACTCTATGTTGTTTGTATATTAATAGATAACTATATTAACAATATATTTGTATCTATACAAAATATAAGTTTAATTTAAACAAAATATATAAAAATTATATTTCGACTTTGTAAAATAATTTGTATTTTGCTATTCTTTAAATCTAACTTAAAGTTTTAAAGTATTAAATTAATATAAACTAGATATATATTAAATATAAAAAAAATATATATTTCTTTTTAAAATAATATATATTTGTAGAAATATTTTTTGTATTTAAATTTAAAATTGCATATATTTAGCTTATATATTATATATAAACAATTAAAATATTTGTTTACTCGCTTTAATATAATATAATTTTTAATAACAATATAACTTAATTTTAATTGTAACTTAATATATATCGAGCATAAATAAAACTACAACTATATATATAAATAGCTAACAATTAAAAGCAATAAAAGTTATTTTATATATTTAATTAGTTGATACTATTATATAATTATATTTATTAATACTTACTTTAGTATATACAAAATTGCAACTAAATTTATACAACTTATATATTTAAGTTAAAGAAGAAAATCCGAGTTTTAGAATTTGATACAATTGATAATATTTAGTATATATTAAGTTTAAATTAAATCTATATATAGATTGTCTACTATTTTTTGTAATTTTAATAGTAGATATTATTGATACTTAGCATAAGCTAAATTGCAATAAAAAATATCTTTTTATTAAACTTGTTATCTACTTAGTTAAATTTTATATATACTAAATATAGACTTAATATATATCTAATATAGAATTATACTATAGCTAGATACTTATATTTAATTACAAAATTAAAATTCAAATTAAAGAAAGATTCTTAAATATGTAATTAATATATACTAGATAAAAGCATCGCATATACTATACTTATTGTAATAATATTTTAGAGAAAAAAAGTTTTGCGTATTTGTTATATCAAAATTGTTGTAATATACTTTAAGATTAGCAAACTAAATTGCAACAACATTTATATTAAATATATACTAAAATAATAAAAGCAATAAAATTAGAAAATTAGAAAATATACTAGACTTATACTATAGATTTGTTAATAAAATCAAAAGTATATACTACAATAATATAAATAGTTAGAAAAGATAAAAATAAAAGACGCAACAATTGTATTTTAATTTTACAAAATATATTAAAAACTTAACGCATAACTTGCGCAATTCTATTTATTCTCAATATATACTATAGCAATACTAGATCTATATTTGAATTGTATCTTATATAGACGCGTCGAAATTGCATATTTAAGATTAAGCTAATAGTTTTTCTTTTAACAAATATTAATTATATTAAGTATGTATTTTGTCTATTCTAAATTTTAGAAATCGAACAAAATTATAATTACTTAATATAATAGAATAATCAATCTATATATTTAGTATATACTAGATATATACAATTTGTCTCTAATATATCTTTTTAAACTCTCTATTTCTTTGCTTGTTTTAGTATAATATATATAAAATATAGACTTGATATAAAGAAAGCTTATCTTAAGTGCAGATTTTCTATTTAGAATAAGTTTTGAAATAATCAACTTATAGATCTAGCATATATCTAGTATATATTACTTCAAATAAGAACGTCTTTTTAAACTTATAATCTTTCGACTTTGTTTAGCATAATCTATGTTAAGCATAGACTAAGCATAAACAGAGCTTGTTCTAACAAAAGTTTTAAAATTATATTTAACTTTTAATTCTAGTAAAATATAAGAAAAAATATATCTATTGTATAATAAATAACAAAAACAAGATTTAACAAATATTAGAAGTTTATTAGCTAGATAATAAGCAAACATTATTTAGTTCTAATATTAATTATAATAAGATTAATTGTTAAAACAATAATATACAATTGTTTACAATTTTGTTTACGCAATCTAATACTATAAATACTATTAATAAATTTTTAAATTTTATAAAAACTAAATTAGACAAACTCTTTGTAATAATATTATAACAATAACAAAAAATTGTTTTTTTCTTAAATTATATCGAAAACTCTAATAAGCTAAATTTATTTATTTTATTTAATATTTAATATTTTTTAGATTCTAAGAGTACTATTTTTTTTAAATTATTTTTTAATTTTAAAGATAGTATTTTTTTTAACTCTACTAACTTTAATAAGTTTTCTAAAATTACTAAATTATTAAATATATTTTAAAATTTATTGTTTTTAAATCTCGATTTAATATTGCAAAGATACTCGATATTTTAATTGTATTAAAACAAATTTATAAATTCTTTTATTTTGCTATTTAAAATTATATTATTAGAGCTATATAAGTCTAAAATTTATATTAAAGCTATAATAAATATCTATTACAAAATAAACTAGCAACTAGCTAAACAAAACAAGATTCAATTTTTTTAAAAAAAATATTTATATTGTTTGCTTAATATCTAATAAATTTTATATATTTTATAAAAGATAGATTTACAAAATTAAACAAAAAATTAATAACAAAATTTTTTGCTATAAAGTTTATTGAGTTGTTAGAAACTTTAAATAATATAAAAATTTAAATTATATTAAGATTTTTGCAATTGTAATTAAATTTATTAGTTACAAAATTATCTTTATTTTTGTTGTTATTAACAACTAGAATCTAAAACAAATAAATATTGTTATTGTTTTTTTCTATAAGAATATTAACAAAGAGATCTATATAAAACTACTCTATAGTTTTAAATAAAGCAAAAAAATTTGTTAATTTAGAAAAGCTCTCTATAAACTTAAACAATTATCTTAAATATAATATAATACTTTTGTAATATTTCTCAAAAAGTATTACTTTTGTTTATTAAACTTTAATTTAAGTATTTTTATTAATAGTTTTACTATTATTGTTATTTATATAGACAATCTTTTAATTGTCGATATTAACAAAAAGTTTATTAATGAGAATTCTTGTTTATTAATTTAAAATAATTAACTTAAATTTTGTTTAATAATATCTAGAAATTAAAATTAAATACAATTTTGCAACTCAAATTTTCTATTTAAGTTAAAAAGTATATCTAAAAAAAATATTAAAAAATTACAAAATATAAAAATATAAATTAGTCGTTATTTTTATAAATATATTTGAAATATATATTGTTAATCTAAACTATATTGTAGATTCGATTTATTATTATATCTATTAATTAATAATTAATTCTCTTATATATATAATATTAGATATTTAATTAAATATTGTTTTTGTTGTTTTAATAATAAGCAAATATACTTTTAATTCTATTAATATTTATTAAAAGATTGTTGAACAAATATTTTGTTATTTTTAAGATATTTCTAATTTTTGTTTTATTTTCTATAAAAGTATTTGTTCTTTATTAGACTATATTAATATTAACTAAAACAAAAATTAAAATATTTGTTGTTCTATCTTTAAATATATCTTTAATTTAGAGAGTATTGTTATTAATTAATTATTTAAATATTAATTAATTGTTGCTCTTTCTATTTGCAAAATTAAATATATTAAACAAATATAGATTGTTAAGAAGATTATTTAACTTTAAGTATTGTTAAAGTAATTGCAACTATTTTATTTATTTTTATTTTTATTATTTATATCTAGAATTCTTGTTGTTGTTAATTTTTTTTAATATTCTTAATATTGTATCTAGTTATTATTGTTATCTATTGCAACAATTAGAAAACTATAATATTTGCTAAGAATTTTGTCGGAATACTATAATCGATCTGGCCTAGTGCTAATACTTGTCGGAATACTATAATCGATCTAATCTAGTATTGGCAGTATTTGGCCCGACACTATTCGACCCGATATTACGTAATTGGTTCAAATAGCTTCGATCAAACATATATAGATAGACAAAGTCCTAGCTTCTATATAGTAACAAAGCGTTCTATTATCTATTATTTTGACAGATTATAAGTTCGAAACAGAGCAAGAAACTTATTTGCTTGTTAATCAAAATGTTTAAAGCATAACTAATAAATCGAACTAACAATAGACTTACAATTACTACAATTAGCTAAGTTTTTGTTAATTTCTAATATATAGAAGCTAACAATTAATTATCTAGATACTTAAATTATTATTGTTTTAAAAATTGAAATATTAATATTAGAATATTGTCGAAACAATAATTGAAGAATTGTCGAAACTTATCGAACAATCGATCTCTTAATTACTCGAACAATTGAAATTTTTAATTATTAATAGTTAAATAGCTAGTATCTAGTTAGAAATTCTAGACACAAATATCTTACTAAGAGAGTTAATATAAGTTGTAAAAACAACTAAATTTATTTTATTTACAACTTGTTGTTTTCGTCGAAGAATACTAATTATCTTCAATAGATATCTATTAATAATAAGCTCTAAAGATCGAAAAATCAATTATATAACAATTATACAATTGAAGGTCAATAATTAGATAGTTGATAATTAATCGAAAACGCGTTATTAAAGCAAAGCAAAACTTTGCTTCGACGCATTAATAAAAGAGCTAAATTACTTAATCTTTTCAATCTTTGTTTTTCTATCTATTGCAAAAATTCTCTTATTAATAATCAAATAAGTTAACTTGTTAGCGCAATAGTTAAAACAAATATTAGTTAATTTCTCTTACAACAATATATAAAACAAATTAGTAAATTAAATTGCAAACATATTTCGAAAATTAAAATAATTTTATTAATTATTTTGAAAGTAGTATTTAGACGCAACTTTCGATCAAATAGCAATTAATTTTGTTTAAATAGAATTAAAAAGCTCTTAATTATTGCAAAGACGCAAAAAACTTAGATTAAAAAGACTAATATTTAATCTTATTAAAATAAGAAGACTAAAAAGATTAATTTAACAATTGCAAAAGCGCAAAATAATATTGTTACTTCTATAATTGTTAAAATTAAGAAGAAAAATAAAGAAATTAAGTAACTTAGTCGAATTCTAGATAGTCAACAAGTTTTATTTACAATTAAACAAAAACAACAATCTAATTAGAAATTATCTATTAACACTTTATTTTTTAAACAAATTAAATCTATTAAATTTGCTTAAATCTATATTTGTTATAATCTTAAGACAAAACAATAGAAATATAAAATTTATTTAAAAGTCTATTAACTATTTATTTATTAAAATTTTGTTCAAATTATAATTAACAAAATTGATTAAATCGACATTGTTAACAAAAAAAAGTATATTTAGCTATCTTCTTTATTTGAATTTTTCGAAAAGTATCTATTAAACTAAATATCTAATTCGAATTTTGTTAATTTATTTGATTTTTGTAATCTAATAGCTAGAATATCTTTATCGAAATTGTTATTGCGCAATCGCGTTTCTTTATTGTATTTACTAGTATTACTATCTATTGCTTACAAGTTATTAGTAGAGCTTTAAAAAATAATAGATTATATCGATACTATTATAACTATTAGTATTTTTGCATTATTTCTTGCAGTTCTAAAATAGATTGTTAAAATTAGTAATAATATAAGCTTTCTTATCTAAAAACAAGACTTGTTTAAAGTTCTTAAATAAATTAAGCTCTAGAAATATATCGAACTAGATATTAGATTTGTTAACTTACTTAATATAATTATCGAAAAACAAGTTAAATAAAATGCTAACAACAAAAAGTATATAAATATGTTTCGAAATATTGTTAATAAAAATTTCTATTACAATATAAAGAAGATTAATCTAATTAAAGAGATTTATTTAAAAAATTGTTAAAATATACAAATCCAAAGAACTAAATATACTAATAAGAATTTTTGTTAAATTCGAGTCTTTTAAGATCTTTAACTTTTAGAATATTAATAAATATAAAATTAAGTTTTGCAATATTATTAATAAATTATTTATCTATTTAAGTAATCTAACTATAGATAAGAATTAATTTATTTTTAAATATCTAGTCGATTTTAACAATACTATTTGTCTCTTTATTAATTAATAAATATCGAAATATAAATTTTTTAACAAAAATAATATTCGAAAGTAGAAGTTGTTTGCTATTATTTATAATTACAAAATTCAATATATTAATTTAGTAGATATTTTGACTATTAATATTATTTTAATTTTAACAATAACTATTAAACTAATTGCTACTATAGAGAATACTTTTTTTGTTGTTGACAATCTTAGCTTTGTGTATATCAAACAAAAAAAGTATATAAATTGCAAAAAAATCAATTATTAACAATTAGATTGTTAAAACTTATATTTAGAATTATATTCTATTTTAAAAAGCAATAGCTTCGAAAACAATTAAAACAATAACAAAAACAAATATTGTTAAAATTACAATAATTAAAAGAAAAATCGAAAGAAATTTAAATTAAAAATAAATAAAAACAAATTTAAATCTAAGTTTAAGTTTAATAAGAACAAAAACAACAACAACAAAGAGTAGAAAGCTATTAAAGCAATAATCTATAAATATTATTTTGTTTTTGTTGTTATAGCAATTCTATTTGCAATTTTTGAATTGTTTATTTCTATAACTATAATATTAACTCTTGTTATTAACTATCTTTTACGCAAATAGATCTTCGATATAGAATACTCGCAATATATATCTAAGAATTCTAGTATCTTTATATTCTACTCAAAAATATTTTAACAATTAGTCGAAAATATAAAAAGCAATTTATTTGCTATAGATACTAAAAATATTTGTCTATTTGTTAAATACAAAGATAGAAAAGCTTGTTATATTACAATTTACAATATATAATATATATTTAACTTTTTCTACAATTTAATCTTCTATAATTAGTTAAAAGACGCTAATATTGTTTGAAAAATTATTAGTTATAGCTTTTTTATTAATATTTAACAAGCTTAAGTAGTTAAAAACTTCGATCTTTACTTTTTAAACTTAAGAATATTTATTGTACTCTTTGTTGTTGCTATTGCTCTATTAACAATTAGTAAAAATACAATAATTATATAGTACAAACAACTCGACTATCCAAATAAACAAAATATTTCTTAGTTAATTTGCAAAAATATTTTCGATTTTATTAAGTTATTTTCTAATAATACTTGTATCTCTTGTATATATACAAAAGACAAAGCAATATTTTATCAAATTTCTATTAGATTTAATTCTTAAAAGAACAATCTTATTTATATTAACGTTATGAAATTTATATTTTTAGACAATTTCGATAGCACTTACTATATTTGTATTTAACTAAATAATAAAATTAAATATTCGCAAATAAAATATTTTAAAAACAAAAATAAAATTAGTTTGCTAACTTTCTTCAGATATTATATTAACAAATTTAAGTATAAAGACAACAAATATATTTGTATTTGCGTTAATAACAACAATAAATATATAGATAAAATCTTTCGAATTTAATACAAAGAGCGCAAAATATATATCGAATTAACAATTGTTGTCTTTTCTAAAATAAATAGATATATTAAATATTATAATTAGATTTTAATATAAAAAATTAGTATTATAATTAAAGATACTAACTTAATTGTAAATCTTTAATTAGAGATTATTTAAATAGTTAATTTATATTATAATATTTTCTTTGTTATTAAGTATTTTGTTATTTTTTTCGAAGCAAATATCAAATATCTTTATAATTATAAGTATATTTAATGTATTAATTAGTAGAAAGAAGTATTAAGAATTTAATTAAATATTAATTGATAAAAGTTTTAAAATTGTATTCGACTCTTAATTCTAATAAAATACAAGAGAGAGTATATCTATTGTATAATAGATAACAAAGACAAGATTTAACAAATATTAGAAGTTTATTAGCTAGACAATAAGCAAGTATTACTTAACTTTAATATTAATTATAGCAAGATTAGTTGTTAAAACAACAATATATGTTTGTCTATAATCTTATTTATATAATTTAATATTGCAAATACTATTAATAAATTTTTAAATTTTGTAAAAACTAAATTGAACAAGCTTTTTGTAACAATACTATTATAGCAACAAAAAGTTGTTTTGCTCTCAAATTATATTAAGAACTCTAAACTAAATCTATCTATTTTATTTAAAATTTTATCTTTTTTAGACTTTAAAAGTACTATACTTTTCGAATTATTTTCGATTTCAAAAATAGTATTTTTTTTGATTCTATTAATTTTAATAAGTTCTTTGAAGCTACTAAATTATTAAATACGCTTTAAAATTTATTGTTTTTAAATCTCGATTTAACGCTATAAAAATATTCGAAACTTTAATTGTACTAAAATAAATTTGCAAATTCTCTTGTTTTATTGTTCAAAATTATATTATTAAAATTATATAAGTCTAAGATTTATATTAAAACTATAGCAAATATCTATTATAAGATAGATTAACAACTAGCTAAACAAAATAAAATTAAATTCTTAAAAAAAAACAATATCTATATTGTTTGTTTAATATCTAATAGACGCTACATATTTCGTAAAAGATAAATCTACAAAATTAAACAAAAAATTAATAGCAAAATTCTTTGCTATAAAGTTTATTAAATTGTTCGAAACTTTAAACAATACAAAGATTTAAATTATATTAAAATCTTTGCAACTATAATTAAGTCTATAAGTTATAAGACTATTTTTGTTTTTATTATTGTTAACAACTAGAATTTAGAGCAAATAAACATTGTTATTGTTTTTTTTTACAAAAATATTAACAAAGAGATCTATATAAAATTGTTTTACAATTTTAAACAAAGCAAAAAGATTTGTTAATTTAGAAAAGTTCTCTATAAACTTAAGTAATTATTTCAAATATAATATAATACTCTTGCAATATTTTTTAAAAAGTATTACTTTTGTTTGTTGAACTTCGATTTAAGTGTTTTTATTAATAGCTTTACTATTATTGCTATCTATATAAACAATATTTTAATTGTCGATATTAACAAAAAGTTTATTAACGTTATTAAAAGAACTCTTGTTAGTCGATTTAAAATAACTAACTTAAATTTTGTTCAATAATATCTAGAAATTAAAATTAAATATAATTTTGCAATTTAAATTCTCTATTTAAGTTAAAAAATATATCTAAAAAAGATACTAAAAAATTAAAAAATATAAAAGTATAAATTAGTTGTTATTTCTATAAATACATTTAAAATATATATTATTAATTCGAACTATATTGTAGATTTAAATTATTGTTATATTTATTAATTAATAATTAATTTTCTTATATACGCAATGTTAGATATTCGATTAAATATTATCTTTGTTGTCTTAGTAATAAGCAGATATACTTTTAATTCTATCAACGCTTATTAAAAGATTGTTAAACAAATATTTTATTATTTTCGAGATACTCTTAATTTTTGTTTTATCTTTTGTAAAAATATTTGTTTTCTATTAGACTATATCGATATTAATTAAAACAAAAATTAAAATATTTGTTATTTTATCTCTAAATATATCTTTAATTTAAAGAGTATTGCTATTAGTTAATTATTTAAACGTTAATTAATTGTTGCTCTTTCTATTTGCGAAATCGAATATATTGAGCAAACATAAATTGTTAAGAAAACTATTTAACTTCAAGTACTATTAAAGCAATTACAATTATTTTATTTATTTCTATTGCTATTGCTTATATCTAGAATTCTTGTTATTGTTAAAACTTTTTCTTTGATACTTTTAATATTGTATCTAGTTGCTATTGTTATCTATTGCAACAATTAAAGAATTATAGCGTTTGCTAAGAATTTCGCGTAGTATATTTAAACAAAATATATAGATATTCAAATTTAGTTTGTTTGCAAAAAGATCGCAAATAGCTAGATTAAGTTGAAATATATCTTTATTAAAAAGCAAATAGTTAACAAACTAACTAAAGCTTTTTCTCGTAATATATTTGAAGTGTTTTAACAAGCTTTTAAACTAACTTAATAACTATATTACTTGTAATCTTAAATATAGATATTAGATTTAGTTATTTAAACAATTTGCAACTAGATAGTTACTATATTTATTATTGTTAATCTTTGTATTATTTATTCAAATTTGTATTTATTGTTTTCTTTGTTTTACTAATAAAGTTATCGAGTATTATTGACAATATTTGCATAACTTTTTGTTAAAGTTTTGTTTCTTATATATTTTTCGAATTTTAGAGTATCTCGAACTTATAAATATATATACGTTTGCGCATAAATTGCTAAAAGAGAACTTTTATATATTTTTTTACTTTTACTAGAAAGATACTTAGAATTTAATAGTTTTAAAATAGATTTCGAACTTAATAAAATATAGAATATAGTTTATATAAAAGTTGATTTTTGAACTTAAATTAGATAGAAGTATTAAAATACTATAATTAATCTAATCTAGTATCGACAATATTTGATTTAATATTATTCGATTCGATATTATATAATTGATTCGAATAGCTTCGATCAAATATATATAGATAGACAAATTTCTAGCTTCTACATAGTAACAAAGCGTTCTATTATCTATTATTTTGACAACACTACCCGGCCCGACACTATTCGGCCCGACATTACGTGATCGGTTCGGGTAGCTCCGACCAATATATATAGATAGGCAAAGTCCTAGCTCCTACATAGAAACTAAGCGTTCTATTACCTATTATTTTGACAAATTTTGCGCAGTATACTTAAACAAAGTATATAGATATTCAAATTTAATTTGTTTGCAAAAAGATTGCAAATAGTTAGATTAAACTAAAATATATTTTTATTAAAAAATAAATAGTTAACAAACTAATTAAAATTCTTTTTTGTAATATATTTAAAGTATTTTAATAAGTTTTTAAACTAATTTAATAATTAAATTATTTGTAATTTCGAATATAGATATTAAACTTAGTTATTTAAATAACTTGTAACTAAATAATTGCTATATTTATTGTTGTTAATCTTTGTACTATCTATTTAAATCTATATCTAATTTTTTTTTTACTAAGAAAATTATTAAATATTATTAATAATATCTGTATAATCTTTTGTTAAAATCTTGTCTTTTATATATTTTTTAAATTTTAGAGTATTTTAAACTTGTAAATATATATATATCTATATATAAATTACTAATAGAAAACTTTTATATTTTTTTTTACTTATGCTAGAAAGATACTCGAGACTTAATAGTTTTAAAATAGATTTCGAACTTAATAAAATATAAAATATAATTTATATAAGAGCTACTTTCTAGATTTAGATTAAATAGAAGTATCAAAATATTGTAATCGATTTAATCTAGTATTAATACTACTCGACTCAATACTATTTAATTCGATATTATATAATCGATTTAAATAGCTTCGATCAATATATATAGATAGACAAAGTCTCAGCTTCTATATAGTAACTAAGCGTTCTACTATCTATTATTTTAACAATATTGTCGAATAATAAAGTTTTTAAAACGTTAATTTGTCAACTTGTAAAGTTGTTAAATTATAATTCTATTTATTAATTTAAAGTTTTAATCTTAAATTTAAAGTTTAAGATATTTAAGAAGTCTCTAGTGTTGCAACTATTAATACTATAAAATTTTAGATAACAAAATTACGTAATTTACGAAAATTATATACGCGCGTTAAACTTCCTCTACTAGCGTCTACATACTACACTAATATATATTAGTTATTAGATAGTTAGTAAGATACTTTACTAAATTTAAAAAAAAGTTTGCTTACTAAGCAAATTTATTTACTAATACAACGCTTTTAATACTATTATATTATCGAAAATTAACCGACTAGCAATCGTATTAATTTTGTAGTAAATCGATAGTAAATCGATAGTAAATCGAATTTAATAGAAAATATCAAATTGATATAACTATATCTACTACGATTGTACAATCGTATTTGGTATTATTCCTTCTCTACAATAGTGCTACTAGGATTATACTGTAACAATACTAGAGTTATATCGTAGTATTATTGTAGTACTACTGTAGTACTACCGATTTACTACCGATTTATAACGGTAAAAACACGGGTTTTTAATATATAGTATTGGCTACAAAGTAACTTTTAATTGTATAGAGTATTATTAATATTCTTACAAATTATTGAAAAATAATAAGTAACTTAATAGTATTAACGCTACTTTAAGAGCAAGACTAATATTTATATAGACAAATTGTTTGCGCAATCTTAATAGATATTTCTTGTTTATTCTTGTTGTTGCTGCTACTATTATTGCTTTTGTGTCTGCTCTTATATTTGCTTCTATACTTGTTTCGATTTCGATTTCTTTTACTTTGTCTTCTGTATTTTCGACTTTTTCTACTTCTTTTCTGTTAATTGTAATTTTGTCGACGTCTTTTGCTCTTTTTGCTCTTTTTAATCTTTTTTCTAATTATAATATAGAATATGGTAACTACTAGTCGCACACTATTCTACTTTTCTCGAACACTATTTTTACTTTGCTCGCACACCATCTTTCTTACTAAGTCTAATCGGGTAATTTCTAGAGTTTACACGTTGTTTATATTGTCGTCGCTGTTGATATTTATATTATCTGTATTATTATCTACTTATTAATAATAGTTATAGAGCTTCTACTATTGTCTAATATCTACTATAAAAGAATATCTATCGATTTACTTGTTTCGAAGCTTAACAAATATACAACAACGCAAAACTATACAATAGTTAAAGATTGCAACAAAATTAGCAAGCAAAATGTTTGCATAAAATACTAAATATATTGCAATTGCAACAACAAGTCTAGAAATAAAGAATACAACTATCGAAATATTAGTAGTTGTTGTATTAAATATTCTTTTAAAGCGATTGCAAAGCTAGAAAACAATCTCGAAAATAAATACAATTTAGATAGCTAAACTTTTATTATTAAATATTTCGATTACAATTATTCTTTTATAAAGCTATCTATCTTAATATTATATTGCAAAAAAGTTTTAAAGAATTTTAAAATACAATACAAAATTAAGAAGAAATAACAAAAAAGTAGCAAAATTAATTCGATTTTTAAAGATTTTTGTTTGAATCTCGAAAAATCTATATTTAAACAACAAAATATCTAAAGTTTAAATATTGTTCTTAAAAGAATAGCAATAGATTCTTTAATATCTATAAAAATATTAATAAAATATCTAACAAAGTTCTTTTTGTAATATATTAATTTTAAAAAGAAAAAGTACAACAACAAGTTTTAGTTTCTCTTTTTTATTTCGAATTGTATATAGAAGCTACTATATCTAAATATAAAACTTTTAATTATAGATTGTATTTACAAAACAAACAAACACAAAATATCTCTTCTTATTATTACTAAAATTATTGTTTTAAATACTATTTTTTATATTAATTTTTGCTTTATAAAGAGAGAGAACTACAACAATTATATATAGACAATAAAAGCTTTAATACGTTTCTACAATTATTTAAATTTGTTGTATTCTACAACTGTTATATCTAACAACAATAGAATTTTGTTGTCGATATTCTTGTACGTATTTTTTGAGAAAAAATATTGCGTTAACTATCTTCTATATATCTAATATATAAATTAGAATATAACAGTTAACTGCAAGAAATATTTCTCTATAAATAAAAAATAAAAGATATTTTACAAACAATAAAAGAATATTCTCTATACAATTATCTTAGAAATATTAAAGAAGTACTACAATATTTTATATTATAATTATTTAGACGCAAACTAAAATATATTTAACTATTTCGAGAAATATTTGTAATTTAAATATAGAAAGTAGACTAAGTATTTTATTAACAAAATATTGTATTTTAATAATATTTTCTTATTGCGTAACAAAGATACTTACTATTAAGTTAAACAAAAATTTTAATTTTCTACTAATAGATAACAATTGCAAGCTGTTTTTGTATTATTAATATTATTTGTGTAGACAATCTATATACAATTGTAAATATTAAACTAGATAAGTTCTTTATTAATTAATATTATAACTACAAACAGAAATTTAAGAAAACAAAGATACGTCTATTAATAGAGTTTTGTAATATATCTATATTTCGCAATTTTATTGTCTAAATAACGTTGTTTGTACTAAAAATAGTAAATATACAATTTAAATATCTTAAAAGCGAGTCTATTACTATTGTTTCTTGTATTAACATATTTACTAAAACAATAAAATTATTATGCGTTTACAAAATATAGAAGCAATAGTACAATTAAACAAACAACAATATATTAAAATTAAAGAATATATATTTTTATCAAAAATTTACAAAGCTATTGCAAACAAAACAAACAATAATAAAACAAAAAAATTATACAAAAAACAATAAAAATATAACAAAAATACAAAAAATATTATCAAAAACTTTGTTGTTGCTATCTAAGAATAGAATTTTTTCAAATAATATATTATGCGTGCAGAAGTCTGCTATTGTTAAGTTAAAAAATTATTTGCAAGATTTATTAAATAAAATATAAATTGCGTTTTCGCAATTACAATATCAATATCAAATAGTTTTTGCAAACTTTACTGAATAAATATTGTTTGTTTTTAAGTTAATTTCGAATCTATTTTTTAGTTAGATATTTAACAGTTAATTGTCTATACAAAGTTAGCAAGATAGACAAAGAAATTATCGACAAAATAGACAAGAAAATACAAAAGAGACAACAACAAAGAAACAAATTTTAGATATTTCGATTTTATATAGATAGTTTTTAAATATAAATAGAGATACAAATAGAAATTGATTCTAAGTATACAAAAAGATATATTTTAGATTTAAATTTGTATCAAAAGATCGATAAGAAAATATATTAAATTTGATAGCAGAAAGACGCAAAATCAAGTATCTTTTATAGATTTTCTTAACTTGTTAATTTGGTTTGTTTACGAGATTTAGAAATTATTCGATTAGACTTAGTAAGAGAGAGAATAATGTGCGAGCAAAGTAAAGATAGTATGCGAGAAAAGTAGAGTAATATCCGACTAGTAATTATAATTATACATTTTGAAATTGATTTGCAATCTATAATTAAAAGAAATAGAAACAAAAGTAACAATATATAATAGTTGTTTAATACTATTGTTGTATATCTATTTTTAAGCAAAACTTCTTTGTTATATATTTTTCGATAAATAGTTATATTATTAAGTATTTCTGTTATTTTATAACAAAGTATCTTTGTAAACCAAATTTTATTGTTGCTATTGTATCTCTTTTTGCTCTTTGTATTTGTTTTTTTGTTGCTATAATAATAGTCTTTTCTATTATTATTAATATTCTTTAATTAAAAATAAACTATCGCGTATAATTTAATATATACAATATATAAATTTCCAAAAAAATATTAGACTAACTTGTATAATTGCTATTGTTGTTGCTAACAATTTTTTTTACTTTTTTTAAACAACTTGTTATTATATTGTAATTCTTAATTCTAATTGTTTGCTTTTTAATAATAATTTTTATATTAAAGTTTGTAAATTTTTGTATTGTAATAAATTATATTGCAAAGTCTATAATATATAAAACTAATATATATTAATTTAATTAATATTTATTGTTATTTTATTTATAACAATTACAATTAAAATATATTTTGCTTGCTATCTTTAAAATAGCAAAATTTAACTTGTATAAATATATATATATAATTACATTTTTATATATCTAAATTTGTTTCTAGATCTTTGCACTATTATAGAAGTTTTTGTAATTTTTTAGAAATATAATCTTCGAATTTTAATTTAACTTTTTATTTTATTTCTTTTTGTATAATTGTTCTTGCTTTCTTAATTTGCTAGCTATTTGTTTTTTTAATTTGTTTTTCTTTAATATCTTTGCGACTATACTATACTTTTTTGGCTTTCTTTTGAATTTCTAAATTTTGTTTATTGCGTTTTCGAAATATTTTAAAGATTTTTACATATCTTTTTATAAGATTGTATTAAACTATCTAATTAAATACTTAAATATATTATTTTTAATTTATTTATATTCTATTTTTTTTATTTTTGAAAAAATTAATTTCGACTTTGAATTTTTGTTTTGCAAATATTAAAATTTGAGCAACAAAATATAAAAGATAGTATAAATTGCTTTGCATTTTGCAAATAAATTTAATTAATAAATTTGTTTATCCTTTTTAATTGAAATAGTAAAAGATTTTAGTTAATAATAGTTAATCTTTTTCTTAGATTGCAGAATACGTATATTAATATTTTGCAATAATATTTTATTATCTATTTAAAAGCTTATTAATTTGTAATTCTTATTGTAGTTTTTTGTTTGTTATTTCGAAATTATTATTTATAGCTTTTCTTAAATATTTTCTAGTATTTTGCAATTACTTTGCTTATTTTATAGCTAAAAGTATCTCTTTTGTTAAAAGTTTATTAATAGATATATTTGCAAAATCTACAATATAGTTTGTTAACAATTTGTAATTTTTTCTTCTAATACTTAAGTAAATACTATTATTATATATAAACACAATTATAGATAGCAATATTAATTAATTGTTCTATCTATAATTATAATAAATACGCAAATAATATTTTAAAATCTAGTTTTATCTTTTCATTTAACTATTAATTTGCAAATAAAATACAATACTAAACTATCGAAATACTATAATTAATTTAATCTAATATTGATAGTATTTGGCCCGACACTATTCGACCCGATATTACGTAATTGGTTCGAATAGCTTCGATCAAACATATATAGATAGACAAAGTCCCAGCTTCTATATAGTAACAAAACGTTCTATTATCTATTATTTTGACAGATTATAAGTTCGAAACAGAGCAAGAAACTTATTTGCTTGTTAATCAAAATATCCAAAGTCTAGTTAATAGATCGAACTAACAATAGACTTACAACTATTACTATTAGCTAAGTTCTTGTTAATTTCTAATATATAGAAGCTAACAATTATCTAGATATCTAGATTAGTCTTCAAAAATTAAAATATCAATATTATAATATTGTTGAAATACTAATTAAAGAGTTGTCGAAACTTATTAAATAGTCGATCTCTTAACTATTTGAACAACTAAAATTTTCAATTATTAACAATTAAATAGTTAATATCTAGTTAAAAAATCTAGACATAAACGCTTTACTAAGAGAGCTAGTATAAGTTGTAAAAATAACTAAATTTATCTTATTTACAACTTGTTACTTTCGTCAAAGAATACTAATTATCTTTAATAGATATCTATTAATAGTAAATTCTAAAGATCGAAGTATTACGCTGATACTTTCTACAAAGATATCAGAGATAATTATACTATTAAAGAGATCTGTAAACATCTTCAGACAATACTAGTAATTACTTAATAACAAGAGTTTTGCAACTTAAATAGTTGTAATAGTAAGTTAAGACTTAAAATAAATTGAATACAATTTATAAAAGAGTTGTATTCGATTTTTTATATATTAAGAAAATACTAATTGCTTGTTTTGTTTGTTTGTTAAGTATAGCAAATATAATTGCTTGCAATACTTGTTTGTTAAATATATTAAATATTATATTTAGAATACTTGTTTCTTAAGTATATTAAATATAATAGCAGATTTGTTTTAAAAATATAAAATCTAAACTACTAATACAACTTAAATAAACTTATAATATATTTTTTTTAGAGTTTTTGTTTTAAAATTTAAAATTTTTCTATTATATTTTCTAGAAAAACCAATATCCAAAAAATTTTCTATAAAAAAAAGATTTTTTTAATACTCTAAATTTGATATTTCTAGCAATATATTTTTATTGTAATTGTACAATATCTAATAAGATCTATTGTATAAATAATAATTCTAGAAAATATATAAAATATATATAATCTAATTGTAATTGCAATTTAACAATCTTTTTAACTTCGATTAAATAAATCTACAAAGAACAAATATATTTAAAAAAAGAAGTATATAAAATATATACTAAACTAAGTTGACTAAAAAAACAGTTTAACTTTCTAAAAAATAAAAATAAAAAAATAATTGTAATAAAATAAATAAATATTAATAATTTAAAAATAAATAAAATATACTTTATTAAATCTATTGCAAATTGTTTTGAATTGTTGTTTAATATATTGTTTAAATAGTTTTAACTTTTAATTAATTAAAATTAAAATATTATTTTTATATCTTATTTTAATAAAAATTTCTTAGAAAATTCTAATAGCAATTAAAAATTTTCTTTAATTTTTATATATTTTTTGAGATAAAATATTTTTTGTTTTAGAATTTTTTAATCTTAAATTGTTTCTTTTTTTGCAAATAAAAATAAAAAATATTTTGTAAAAATATAATTAAATTTGCTAATTTTAACAATAAAATATTAAATATTAAAAATATTTTAATATTTTTAGATAAATCGAGTTTGTAATTAATTGATTTTTTAGTTTTTTTAACAAAAAACAATTCGACTTTAATATAATATAATTTTTTGTTTAATTTTTTTGTTTTAAGATTTTTTGTAAAAAGAGAGAGATATATATATATATATTTTTTAGTTAAGATATTGTTTTTTGTTTTTTTATTTTAATATTTAATCGATTTCTTTTGTATCTTTATAATATTGTTATATACTTTTTTTAATATTGCTATTTTTTTTAATAACTAATTGTGCTGACAAATATATATACTTTTTTTAAAAAAAAACTAAATTTCTTGTTATAATTAACAAAGAATAGAGTTATTTTAATAATATTCGAAATCTTTGTATTAAGTGTTAGTTATACTATAGATAAAAATAATATTTAATTGTTATAAATATTGTTAATATAATATTTTAAATATTATTTAAGACTTTAATTTGTTTGTTTTGTTTATTTATTTGTAATTAAGTAGTAGACAATAGATATTCGAAGTTTTGTATCTTATATTAAGAGAAACATTTTTTAACAATAAGATATAAAAAACTTGTCTCTATTACTAATTAGTTTTCTAAATATATTATAATATTATATAAATTAATTTAATATAATATATCTTAGTTGTTTTGTATTAAATTTCTTTTTATATATAATAATATATAAGTATTTAATAAATTTGTTAACTATTATTAGTATCGAATTATATCTATTTTCTATTACTAAATCTATTAATTTAAACAACTTAATAATAAAGTCTATTGTAATTTTATTTTATAGCAATTTAGATAACTTCTAATATTAAATTTTGCTATAATTTGTATATATATTATATTTGTTCTGCTAACAACTAAAATATTGTTTAATATATATCTTAACAATTTGTTTTATTTGTAAAAACTAACAATACTAATATAAAAGCTAAGAAAAAATTGTTATTTTTAAATACTTTTGCAATAATTTGTTATAATATTCTTTTATATATTTGTCAATTTTATTAATAAATATCTAAAAAATTTCTTTTTTTATAAAAGACTTTTCTATATTATCTTAAAATATTTGTAATATAATATTTAGTTTATATTTGTTTGTTAATAGTAATTTGTTTTTGTTAATTTTAAGTATATTATAATTAAACAATTTTTTTGTTTTTATATAATTATTTCTTTTGCTAAATATTTTTGTTCTATTATTATTTTTATCTAAAATATATTGTATTTTAAACTTGTACTATTTAAGTTTTTCTAACTATTGTATTTGCTTTCTATTTAGTTATTTAATAGTAGTAAAATATACAAAAATTTTGTAATTTATAAAAATTGTAAGTTCTAATAATTCTTTTATATATATTTTTTATAATTTTAAGAAAACTATTATAACAAGTAGTTTCTTATTGTAAATATTATAGTTTTGTTCAACTAATAAGAGTTTTCTCGAGAAATGTATTACTAAATACTATATATTTTTATATTTTTAATTAAAATATATATTAATAATTAAATCTAATATATCGATTTTAATTCTATTTAATAATTGCAAATTATATATTTTTAGTATTAATTTTTTTAAGTATTCTAGTTTAAGATTCTAAAATAATTTTTTTTCTATAAATTCTTATATTTATAGTATATATTTTTTAATAAGATTTGTTAGTAATATTGTATTTGCTAAGTAGTTTTTAATAAATTTCTTATTGTAGTTTATAAAATTTAGAAAAAATTGTATTTTTTTAATACTTATTAATAGTTTCTATTTTCTAATTACTTGTAGTTTTTTAAAATTTATATATATTTTATATTTTTTAATAATAAATTTTAGAAAATAAATTTTTTCTTAATAGAATTTGTATTTCTTTAACTTAAAATATAAATTTCTTACATTAAAATATTTCAAAATTTTCAAAATATAACTAATATATTTTTTTAAAATTTTTGAGTAAATTATAATATTATTCAAATATATTATAACAAATTAATTTAAATATTATTGTAATATATTACTAATTATTTTCTAATATATTGTCAAAGTATTTGTAAATTTAAACAATATTATTGTAAATTTATATAATCTATATTGTATATAAAAAGTTATTTTTTACTTTTTCTTTGTCTTTATTCTAATCTAATTATATATTTTTTGCAAATTTAGTTTAATAAAGTATTTTGTTTTAAATAGTCGATTCTAAAGTTTTCTAATATTAAGTAGTAAATATTGATTTTTAATTATAATGTTATTTAGTTTCTAATAATTAATATATAGATAAAAGATTTTATTCTTTTTTTATATAAAAAAAATCGAGTATTCTATCTATAATTAAAATTTTCTAATAAATTTTCTAATAAATTTTTTTATTAGATATTTGCGAAGTACTTTAAGTTTTTTTTCGAATAAAATATATATAAATTTAAATATAAATTGTTTGTCTAATTTAAATCTAATTTTGTAATTTTATAATTAATATTTAAAAAAAATCTTTGTTGTTTTTTTTTCTTAAAATAGATATTCTTAATTATTATATATTTGTAATATATACTTTAGTAATTTCTTTACTATATTAGATAGTTTAAAACTTTTAGAAAATTTGTAATTTTCTTTATTTATTTTGATTTTGTAATTTAACTAATTTTTGTTAATATCTATTAAGTCGAATTCTGTTAGATTATTTTTTTGCAAAAATATAAACTTGTTATTTGTAATCGATTTTCGATTTTCGATTTAATTTTTTATTTATTATTAAATATTGTCGATATATAGATTAAATATAAATTATATAATTATATTATACAAATCTAAGTATTTGTATATTTTAGTTAACTTCTAAATTATATTGCTTTAATTAAAATATTTTTAAAACAATATTATAAGTAGCTATTTCTATTATATTAAAAATTAGTTTCTTATAATATTGCTAAATAGCTATTAATAGTAGTTTTGTTTCTTTCTTTATTTTTCTATTTTTATTAAACAATAGATTTTTATCTACAATTACTAAATTGTATATATTAGATTTTTTTTAAATAAAGTACTTTTTCTTTTAATAAAAGTTTTAATTATAAAATTATCTATTGTATTAGAATTAATGATTGTAGTAAGTTAACAATTGTTAATTTTAATTAATATAATAAAACATTATATACATATTGTTAAGTTTAGTTGTTGTTGTTAAATTAATATATTGTATTTCTTTAATATATTTTTTATTAAGAAATTTAAATTTTTCTCTATTTTTGTATTAAGATTTTTGCTGCAATTATCTATCTATATTAAACTTTTTTTTATACTAAATTAATAGTTTTAATTTTTTAAAAAATCACTTAATTTTTTTCTTATTTTCTAGATAAGTTTAGTATAAATTATTGTAGCAAATTGTTTAACTAAGTATTGTATATTTTTTTGTTTATTTTATTTTCTTTTAAAATAGATTTATATTGTTTAATTATTGTTCGATTTTATTAAAAATATCTCTTTTTATAGTAATATTGCTTTCTAGCGCTTTCTTGTATTTATCTATAGTTTAATATATCTCTCTCTCTTTTAATAAACTAACTAAAGCGTTAAAATAATTTATAATATTGTCTAAATATTTATAAATTTTTTTTTAGTTATACTTATTGTCTAAGTTTGTGACTAAATAAAAGTATAATATTTTTAATTGTTTTGCTTTTATAGTTTTCTTAAATATTTAATTAATTTTCTATTCAAATACAAGTATCTTGTCTAATAATATTTTATCTAGAATTTTCTATAATTGATTTAAAATTTTTATTAAATAATAGTTGTTATTTAATTTAGTTTTAAAAATATTTGCTTCTATATTAATTTCTTTTTTAATATTGTTCTAACTATTAAATATCTCTTTTAATATAATATTAATTTGTCGACAATCTATTAAGTTTTGTAATTAACAATTTTTTGCAAAGTAGTTCGATTTGCTATATAAATAGTATATTTTTTGAAATTTGTTAATTTTTTTTAATTTTTTTTTTATATTGTTAAATAAAATTTAGTTTTATAGATATAGATTCTCGATAGTCTAAATTATTGTATTTCTAATTAAAACAATTTTTTTTGTTAATATTTAATTGCTAATTTAAAGATTTTTTTTTTAAATTAATTGTATTTTTTTATAATTTTTTTATATAGTTTGTTGTTGAAATCGATAGTTACTTTAATAAAACCAAATATATTGTTAAAAATTCTTCTATTATATATAATTTTGTTTTTTAGATTGTTTTTTAAATTTTGTTAAAATATTATTATAAATACAATATTGATTTATTTAATTAGATTAATATATTTCTAAAATCTAACTATATAGTCTGTTATAGAAATTTGTTAAATTAGATACTAAATTACTTTTTTTGGAATTTATTTTTTGTTAAATATTTTAAAAAAATTTTAAAACTCTTTTTTAAAGTTATTAAAGTCTATAAATATTATACAAGAATTTTTATTATTATTTTTTAAATATTTTTGTAAATTTGATTTAAATTAATATTGAATTCTTTTCTAAAAAATATTAATACAAAAATTGTCTTCTAATTTTCTAAAACAAAATAGAAAACAAAATAGATATTTATTTGTATAAATTAGTTTTTTAGATTAATATAATTTCTATAGTAGATATCGAATTTGTTAATTCTAATTTTGTTGTTTTTTATAACTAATAATCGATATAATACTAATAAACTAATATTTAAAATAGAAATATATTAATCTAATACAAATATTCTTAAAGTATTCAAAATATTATATTGATACTTTTTATAAAGATATTAGAAATAGCTATATTATTAAAAAGATTTGTAGATATTTTTTAGACAATATTAGCAATTATTTAATAACAAAAGTTTTGCAACTTAAGTAGTTATAACAATAAATTAAAACTTAAAATAAATTAAATACAATCTATAAAAAAGTTGTATTCGATTTTCTATATATTAAAAAAATATTAATTGTTTGCTTTGTTTGTTTGTTAAGTATAGCAAACATAGTTGTTTGCAATACTTGCTTATTAAGTATATTAAATATTATACTTAGAATGTTTGCTTCTCGAGTATATCGAATATAATAGTAGGTTTGCTTTAAAAATATAGAATCTAAATTATTGATACAACTTAAGTAAGCTTGTAATACAAAGAATTAACTATATAATAATTATATAACTAAGAATTAATAATTAGATAATTAATAGTTAATCGAAGACATATTATTAAAGCAAAGCAAAATTCTGTTTCGATATATTAATAAAAGAGCTAAATTACTTAGTCTTCTTAATCTTTGTTTTTTTGTTTATTGTAAAATTCTTTTATTAATAATTAAATAAGTTAACTTGTTAACTTAATAGCTAGAACAAATACTAGTTAATTTCTTTTACTATAATATATAAAATAAATTAGTAAATTGAATCGTAAATATATTTCGAAAATTAAAATAATTTTATTAACTATTTTGAAAGTAGTATCTAGACGCAATTCTTAATTAAATAGCAATTAATTTTGTTCAAATAAAATAAAAAAACTTTTAACTATCGCGAAGACGCAAAAAATCTAGATTAAAAAAATTAATATTTATTCTTATTAAAATAAAAAAACTAAAAAAATCGATTTAGCAATTGCAAAAACGGAAAATAGTATTGCTATTCTTCTAATTGTTAAAATTAAGAAGAAGAATAAAGAGATTAAGTAACTTAGTTAAATTTTAAATAGTTAACAAGCTTTATTTACAATTAAGCGAAAATAACAATTTGATTAGAAATTATTTGTCAAAATTTTATCTTTTAAACAAATTAAGTCTATTAAATCTTCTTAAATCTACGTTTGTTATAATCTTAAAATAGAACAACAAAAATATAAAACTTATTGAAAAATCTATTAATTATTTATCTATTAAAACTTTGCTTAAATTATAATTGACAAGATCGATCAAATTAATACTATTAACAAAAAAAAATTAACTATTTTCTTTATTTAAACTCTAATTGACAAGATCGATCAAATTAATACTATTAACAAAAAAAAATTTAACTATTTTCTTTATTTAAACTCTTCGAAAAGTATTTATCAAACTAAATTTCTAACTCAAGTTCTATTAACTTATTTAATTTTTGTAATTTAATAGTTAGAATATTTTTATTAAAATCTTTACTACGCAATTGCGTCTCTTTATTATATTTACTAGTACTATTATTTATTGCTTACAAGCTATTAGTAAAGTTCTAAAATAGCAAATTATATTAATACTATTATAATTATTAGTATTTTCGCGTTATTTCTCGCAACTCTTAAAAAAATTCCTAAAATTAGCAACAATATAATTTTTTTTGTCTAGAAACAAGACTTGTTTAAAGTTTCTAAATAAATTAAGCTCTAAAAATATATTAAATTAAATATTAGATTTGTCGATTTATTTAATATAGTTATCGAAAAATAAATTAAATAAAATACTAATAACAAAAAGTATATAAATACGCTTCGAAATATTGTTAATAAAAATTTGTATTACAATATAAAGAAGATTAATTTAGTTAAAAAAACTTATTAAAAGATTGTTAAAATATACAAGTTTAAAAAATTAAATATATTAATAAGAATTTTTGTTAAATTCGAATCTTTTAAAATTTTTAATTCTTAAAATATTAACAAATACAAGATTAAATTTTGCAATATTATTAATAAATTGTCTATTTATTTAAGAAATCTAATTATAGATAAGAACTAACTTATTTTTAAATATTTAATTAATCTTAATAATACTATTTATCTCTTTATTAATTAATAGATATTAAAATATAAATTTTTAAACAAAGATAGTACTTAAAAGCAAAAGTTGTCTACTATTATTTATAATTACAAAACTTAATATATTAATTTAATAAATATTTTAATTATTAATACTATCTTAATCTTAACAACAATTACTAAATTAATTGTTATTATTAAGAATACTTTTCTTGTTATTAACAATCTTAACTTTGTGTATATTAAACAAAAGAAATACACAAATTGCAAAAAAATTAATTATTAATAATTAAATTGCTAAAACTTATATTTAGAACAATATTTTATTTTAAAAAGCAATAGCTTTAAAAACAATTAAAACAATAACAAAAATAAATATTGTCGAAATTACAATAATTAAAAAAAAAATTAAAAGAAATTTAAATTTAAAAAAAATAAAAACAAATTTAAGTTTAAATTTAATAAAAACAAAAACAAAAATAAGAACAATAAAGAGTAAAAAACTATTAAAACAATAGTCTATAAATATTATTTTATTTTTGTTGCTATAATAATTTTATTTGCACTTTCTAAATTATTTATTTCTACAATTATAATATTAACTCTTGTTATTAATTTTCTTTTGCGCAAATAAATTTTTAATACAAAATATTTGCAATATATATTTAAAAATTCTAGTATTTTTGTATTTTACTCAAAAATATTTTAACAATTAGTAGAAAATATAGAAAGCAATTTATTTGTTATAGATATTAAAAATATTTGTCTATTTATTAAATACAAAAACAAAAGAGCTTGTTATATTACAATTTACAATATATAGTATATATTAAATTTTTTTTATAATTTAATTTTCTATAGCTAATTAAAAGACGTTAATATTGTTCGAAAATTATTAATTATAACTTTTTTATTAATATCTAGCGAACTCAAGCAATTAAAGATTTCAATTTTTATTTTTAAATTTAAAAATACTTATTATATTTTTTGTTATTATTATTGCTCTATTGGCAATTAACAAAAATACAATAACTATATAACACAAACAATTTAATTATTAAAATAAACAAAATATTTATTAGCTAATTTGCAAAGATGTTTTTAATCCAATTAAATTATTTTAAAATAATACTTGTATCTTTTATATATATATAGAAAGCAAAATAATATTTTATTAAATTTCTATTAAATTTTATTGCTAAAAAAAACAATCTTATTTATATTAATATTATAAAATCTATATCTCTAGACAATTTCGATAGCATTTGTTATATTGTTACTTAACTAATAATAAAATTAAATATTTGCAAATAAAATATCTTAAAAACAAAAATAAGATTAGTTTGTTAATTTTCTTTAAATATTATATTAATTGTTTTAAATATAAAGATAACAAATATACTTGTATTTGTATTAACAATAACAATAAATATATAAATAGAGTTTTTCGAAAAAATACAAAAAACGCAAAATATATATTAAATTAATAATTGTAAATTTTTTAAAAATAAACAAATATATCGAATATCTTAATTAAATCTTAATATAAAAAACTAGTATTATAATTAAAAATACTAACTTAATTGTAATTCTCTAATTAGAGATTATTTAAATAGTTAACTTATATTACAATATCTTTTTTGTTATTAAATACTTTACTATTTCTTTTGAAACAAATATTAAATATCTTTATAACTATAAGTATATTCAACATATTAATTAGCAAAAAGAAGTATTAAAAATTTAATTAAATATTAATTAACAAAAATTCTAGAATTGTATTTAATTCTTAATTTTAGTAAAATATAAAAAAAAAATATATATTATATAATAAATAACAAAGACAAGATTTAACAAATATTAAAAGTTTATTAGCTAGACAATAAACAAGTATTATTTAGCTCTAATATTAATTATAATAAGATTAATTGTTAAAACAAAAATATATACTTATCTATAATTTTATTTACGCAATCTAATATTGCAAATACAGTACTACTATTAATAAATTCTTGAATTTTGTAAAAGTTAAATTAAACAAACTCTTTATAACAATATTATAATAACAACAAAGAATTGATTTGCTCTTAAATTATATTAAAAACTTTAATAAATTAAATTTATTTATTTTGTTTAAAATCTTATTTTTTTTAGACTTTAAAAATACTATATTTTTTAAGTTATTTTTCGATTTCGAAAATAATATTTTTTTCGACTCTATTAACTTTAGCAAATTCTTTAAAATTATTAAATTATTAGATATATTTTAAAATCTATTGTTTTCGAATCTTAATTTAATATTGCAAAAGTATTCGAAATTTCGATTGTATTAAAATAAATTTGCAAACTCTTTTATTTTATTATTTAAAACTATATTATTAGAGCTATATAAGTTTGAAATTTATACTAAAATTATAACAAATATTTACTACAAAATAGATTAATAGCTAGTTAAATAAAACAAAATTAAAATTAAAAAAAAACAATATTTATATTGTTTATTTAGTATCTAATAGATACTATATATTTTATAAAAGATAAATTTACAAAATTAAGCAAAAAATTAATGGAAATTTTTTTGCTATAAAGTTTGTTAAATTGTTAGAAACTTTAAACAACGCAAAAATTTAAATTATATTAAAATCTTTGTAATTGTAATTAAATCTATAAATTACAAAATTATTTTTGTTTTTGTTATTATTAATAGCTAAAATCTAAAATATATAAATATTGTTATTGTCAAAATAATAGATAATAGAACGCTTAGTTACTATATAGAAGCTAAGACTTTGTCTATCTATATATATTAATTGAAGCTACTTGAATTAATTATATAATATTGAAATAAATAGTATTGAGTTAAATAGTATTAATACTAAATTAGATCGATTATACATCGACAATTCCAAGATCTCTACTTAGAAAGTGCTAGTTGCGCATATTGCTAAAACAACTTTTTGTTAATTAATTGCTAGCGAAAAGTTATATTTGCTACTCTTCTTTTATAATAATTCTATTTGATCAATTTTAACTTAAAGAGTATATTAGAACGCTTTCGCAAACTTTAGACTCAATATTACAAGCTATATACTTAAATTACATATACTTCTATTATTGTTAATCTTAATTTAAATTGTGCCATATTGACTCAAATCTTAAATAGACATCGATTTTTGAATTTCTAAATATATGTAACTTAAGATTTTAATTAACACTCTAAATATCTTAGTATTTGAACACTTTATCTCGCCCAAATTGCGTTAACATATTTCAATTTTGTATAAATCTCGAAGCTTTACACATCTTGTCTTCTTTATATTAATCAAAAACATCTATATCTTAGTCTTTAACGTCAAATAATCTTAAGTTGCTCAATATAGTTCAAATTTACTTTTGTATATATCTTTAAAAATTATTAACAAGCTAGTCAATAAATAGTTTTATAATAGATTTATCTCTTAATTGCGCTTGTAATTACTCAATTAGTCTAGCTTATATTAATTTAATTTTGCTCAAAAATATTGTTTACGTAATTGTGAGCAATAAATTTATATAATCTTCAATTATATTTACTCTATGTTCGACGCACATGTATTAAGTTAATAAACGCATTAACTTATTAATAATATCTAACTTTATAGCTTGCTTTATTTATTTATTTGATTTTTCTTTTGTAAACATTATTTTGTTACGAATCAACTTATAATGTTAGCTTTTTTATTTTAACAAAAATATAATTATAATAAAAACTTAAAAATATAAACTTAAAAATATATTTTGTCAATTTATTATAAATCTTATTATGTTAATGTTAAAACGCTCTTTTATTGTGCGATTGTTTTAACTTAGAAGTACAAGTTTATTAACAAAGTCTATAAAATTTATTAGCACTCAAAGATCGAATTAAAAGCAACGCGTATAAAACAAGCTAAAATTCTACATAAAAAGTACAAACAAATATTAAAAATTCAAAATTACTTTTAATACTTAATTAATCTTTGCAAAAGTGCAATTGTTTATAACGTTATATTTGTTGTCGAAATTGCAATAAAAGAAAAACACTTAAAGACAAATAGCAAAGATAACAATTATACTAATTTCGAACAATCTACTTCGCAAATACTTTTTTTCTTTTTTTCTTCAAATTTTTTAACAAATTCGCATATCGATTTTATTATTAAAGCGCTATTGTTAACTAATTTCGAATTTAATTGCTATTTTTTATGCGTAACTCTTAATATGCTTTTTTTGAAACTTCGAACAACGCAACTTTACTTCTTTTTGTTTAATAATTCTTTACAAATTTTAAACTTTAATTTTAATTTTCTTTAAAATCGTTTAATTTAGCGCAATTTGCTTTCGAATTTAATTAATAATAACAATTTTCAAAATAATATTTGTTTTGTTTGTTGTTATTATAGAAACTTTCTTCAAGTTTAAATACAAAAACAAAATAATATAAATAAATTTATTTTTGTACTTTTAATACGCATTTTAATTTTTAAATAAATAATTTTTAGCAAAACGCATTAACTCTTTTATTACAAATTTTCTTAATTAGTTTTTTTTTGTTACAAATTTGTTTAACTTCTTTAAAGCTTTCTTATATCGATTTATTAAAAAAAAAAAAAAAGACATTTTACGCAAGTTAGTATACAAGTTTGCTCTTATCGCTATATTGTTTTTAAACTAATCGTGTGTTTTGTTAAACTTCAAGCGAATAACATTCTCGCATTTAAGCTCTTTCGATAACGATAATTTATCTTTTAATTTTTTCTCTTTTAAGAAAAGTCGAAAAGACACACAAAAAATAATTAAAAATAATTCGAAAATTAATAACGTTTAATTAATTAAATTTAAGCTTAAAGACAAAATAAATTAAGATGTAATTAAAATTATAAACGCTTTAAAGAAAAAAAAGAATATAATAACAAAAATAAAAGAGCAAAAAAAAGAAGAAAAAAAGAAGAAAAAAGTTAAGAAAAATATAATTGCAATATTAATATTTAGTTTCTCTATTTAAGCGCTTTATTAATTTGATGTTTAGTTTTAAAGTTACGTAAAAAAGTCAATTATATAAATATACAATAAATGAAATCTAAAAGCATATAGTCAAATTTGTGCAAATTGTGTCAAAAGATAGCATCGCAAAGAAGAAATATAATTTTCTAAATATAAAGTAAAAAATATATTATTAACAATAATTTGTTGCATTTTTTATTGTTATTTTTAACATCAAATTAAATAATTTTTATAATGCGTTGTTCGCAAACAAAATAAGTCTTAAAAAAATAAAATATATTTGTTCTCTTTAATTATTTAATTACTAACGACGTATATCTATAGATTATTATTATTTTCGTAGTTGTTGTCTTTTGTTTATAGCTATAAAAACAATAACAAAGCATTTAAATTAAATAAAGAGACGAATTTATTATTCGCAAACATTGCTTTAAAAATGCATTTATTGACGTTGTTTACTTTTTTACTAATATATCTAATAAATAATTAGATAATTGTTTGTGTTAATTTAGTTCGAAGTTTTACAAATATTAATCTATTAACAAATCTAATTTGTTTTTTGTTTCAAAAACTAATTTCGATAATTAAGAAAAAAGAGTCTTTTATTTCGTTAATTTAAAGACTCTTAATATTACTTTTCTTAACATTTTTTTTTAACAACAAATACGTGTTAACGTCTAATATTATTAGAAAACTTACAATTGTTTGCGAATCTATTGTATCGCTTTTTAAGAATGCAAAGATTAATTGCTTAAAACACTTTAATTGTTCGTTCTTATTTTTAACATTTATTTAACTATTAATAACATAATCGACTTAAGAGTCGCATATTAAATCAAAATTCGTTAAATTTTACAAGTGAACTCGTAAAGTAAAAGAAAATAAAACAATAATTGAAGAGCAAACAATTAATCGCATTTATGTTAAATTCGACGTTATAAATAAATGTTATATTGTTAAAACTTTTAATTTAAATCTTTGAAAAATATTAAATAGCATAAAGACGAAAAGATTTACGTATCGCTTTTGATTAATGTTGACGTTAAAAATTATAATTATAGTAGACTTTATAAATGTTGTCGTCTCTTTTAATTTAATAGAATCGCAAGCTTGAAATTCTTTAGAACATCTTTATTACAATTTTATTATAAAATTGTTTAATCAAATAAAGAAAATTATTAACAACAATAAAAAGAAAAATAACTCAAAAATTAAAAAGCTAGCATTAAAAATTATACAAATCTTTAAATTTTTAATTCTTAAAATTATAATTTGTCGCTATAATAAAAACAAATAATTCGATAAACAATTATTAAATATGTCAAAACTTTGACACAAATTTATCAAAACTATTTTTTTTAAAAAATATCGAAAAAGCTTAAAGACGATAATTGTTAATTAACAAAAGCAAATCAATAAAGTGCTTAAGTATAAACAATAATTCTAAGATTAACAACAACACAATACAATTTAATTTCGAAAATATTTTGAAAAATTAACAATTTTGAAATTTAAATAAGTTTTTGACAAAATACGTTTATTAAAAATATATAATAATCTTTCGTATTTAGCATTCGCAATATTAACAATTTCGCGACAACAAATACGTTAAATTAACAATAAAATTGTTAAAGTTTACATAAAGTCAACAATTAATTGTATAAAAAAAATTGCTTTTTAATTATATTTTACTTTTAATTCGTAAAAAATTGTTTAAAAATTACAATTATAGAATAAATTTTTAAGAAATATTCTAAAGCGTCGATTTTAATTATGTTGAGCTTTTCAAAAATAATATTAATAGTTAAGCGTATAAGTTTTATCTTTGTTTTAGCTTTTGTCTTATTATAATCGATATTTTTGCTATTTTTATTGCAAATTTTAACGTTTATCTTGTTTTATAAGCATTATATATTAATTTCTCTATAGTTTTTGCGAAAGCATTCAACTTTAAATAGACATTTTTGTATATATTTTAAAGACTCGAGAAACGCAAAGCAACAAACAACAATTAACGCTTTTATGTTTATTAAAGATTCAAATAATAGCAAGCTTTTATATAAAGACGAACTTAATATGTTAATTAATATTGTTAATATTATAAATGTAGATTTAAATTTTTAATTTGCTACGATTGTAATTTTTTGCGAATCGATATATAGTGCGATTATAATTGTTTAAGTTCTCGTTCGCGTCTAGCGCTAAAACAATAGTTCGAAAGTGTTCTATTATATATTATATATTAAAATAAGAATTAAAAAGATCGTACTAAATAAGCAATTAATAAAAATCAAATTTATAATTAAGATCTTTTAAAAGATCTTTGCAATAATAAAGAAGAATACTAATGTTATTAAATTTAATGCAACAATAAATGTAGCAATAGCTATTAAGAATTCGAAAAAAAAATAGAAATTTAATAAGTGTAGTTTTCTACTTAGTATTCGAAAATAAAGTTGATTAAACAAACTTATTAGTTTGCGCAATAACAAAGATTTTTATTAATTATGTTTTTTTTTAGTACTTTTGTCTTTTTTTAAATTTCGATTTGTTCGCTTTGTATTTACGCTAACATTTGCGTCAATATAATTTAATATAATTCAATATAACTTAATATAATTTAAGTAAACGTCAATTAATTTTTTTAAAGCGTTAAGTCTATATTGCTTGATATAATTGTTTTATTTTTATAATTATATTTTTTATACTTTTATTACGAGCTTTTTCTTTAAATTACTTAATGTATTAATTTTGATTTTAAATTTTAAATTGTTATTATTAATTATTATTTAAATTTTAAGATCAATAATAAGATTAAAATCTTAATAAATTAAATATTGCATTATTTCTTTTAGCGAGTCTCTAGAACTTCGAAGTTAATTACAAGAAATATATTTTATTTCTTTACGCTCTAGTCGCATTTTTATAATTTAATCTACATATTTAAAGTATTACTATATTGTTATTTTTAACATTCTTTTTTACGATTATCTTGTAGACTTACTTTACAAATCTTTATCTTAATTAGCGTTTAATTATTTGTTTTGATCGTAGATATAAAGAACTACGTTTGTAGCATAATTTAATCTTTAATAATTGTAATTCACATAATATAATTCGCTTACGAAATTCTTAATTCTAGAGTCTAATAATAATAATCGCATTAACTTATTAATAATCTTTGATTTTACAATTTGCTTTATTTTTTTACTTTTACTTTTATTTATAAATATTATTTTCACATAAATTTATTTACGATTTTAACTTTATTATCTTAGAAAATGTATAATTATATTGCAAATTCAAAGACATAAATACAAAAAAATGTTTTGCTAATTTGCTCTTTATTTTATTATATTTTGATTAAGACGTTTGTTCGTCGTGTAAGTGTCTCAACTTAACAACATAATTTTATCGATTAAATTTTCAAAAATTATTAGCATTCGAAATTCGACTTCGAAGCAAATTGTATAAAATAGACTAAAATTCTTTACAACGAATACAAACAAATACTAAAAATCAAAAGTTATTTTTTTTATTTAATAAGTTTTTGCAAAGATATTATTATCTACAATGTTAAAATTGTTTTTGAAGTCGCAACAAAAAAAAATATTAAAAAATAAATAGCAAAGAAAACAATTATATTAATCTTAAACAATTTGTTTTATTAATACTTTTTTTCTTTGTCTCTTTAAGCTCTCTAACGAGTTTGTATATTATTCTTATTATTGAAATATTATTGTTGATCGATTTTAAATTTAATTGTTATTTTTTATTTGTAATTTTTAATATACTTTCTTTAAAACTTCGATTAACGCAACTTTATTTCTTTTCGTTTAATAATTTTTTACAAATCTTAAACTTTAGTTTTAAGTTTCTTCGAACTTAATTTGTTTAATGCAATTGTTTTTCGAATTCAATTAATTAAGTTGTAATGTATTAAACGCTTAAAAACAACTTGTAATTTAATTAACAACAACAATATTTAATATTGTGTTCTCTTAACTTAACAAAAACTTAAAAATTTTCTTCGAATTTAAGTACAAAATTAAGACAATATAGATAAATTTATCTTCGTGCTTTTAAAACGCGCTCTAATAGACAAGCAAATAATCTTTAACAAATTGTGTTAATTCTTTTTTCACAATTTAATCTTATTAATTCTTCTTTTATTACGAATCTTTTTAATTATTTCAAAGTTTTCTTAATTTAATTGATAAAGAATGCAATTAAAAAGTTATTTTACGCAAATTAGTACACAAGCTTGTCTTCTTCGCTATATTGCTTTTAAATCAACAAGGTGTTTTATTAGATTTAAAGCGCACAATATCTCTATTTGTTAAGTTATTTTGTTACAACAAGTTAAGTCTTAATTTTTTTTCTTTAAACAAAAGCATTTAAGCAAACAATACAAGATTAATAACAACTTAAAAAACTAAAACACACAAAATTTAAAATTAAATTCGACAATAAAAGAAACTTTAATTCGATAATAATTATATATGTTATAAAGAAGAAAGTAGATATATTAATCAAAACAAATTCGCAAAATAAAAAAGAGAAAAATAAGAAAAATATAAATAAAAACATAATTAAGATATTTGTAGTTATTTCTTTTACTTAAACGCTTTATTAAATTAATGTCTAGCTTTAAAGTCTTTTAAATTATTCAATTATGTAAGCATTTTTTAAACGAAATTAAAAAGCGTATTGCAACTTTTGTGCGCATCGTTCTTAAAAAAGATAAATTTAAAAAGAAATATATATTATTAAATATAAAGTAAAAAAAATCTCTTAATAGTAATTAGCTAGATTCTTTATTGTTGTTTTTAATATTATGTTAAATAATCTTTATAATGCGTTGTTCGCAAATAAGATAAGTTTTAAAAAGATAAAACATACTTGTCTTCTTTAATTACTTAATTATTAACGACTTATATCTATAGATTATTATTATTTTCGCAATCGTTGTCTTTCGTTTATAGTTATAAAAACAATAATAAAGCATTTAAATTAAATAAAGAGACAAATCTATTATTCGCAAACATTGCTCTAAAGATGCATTTATTAATATTGTTTGCTTTTTGGCTAATTTAAGCAATAATTAGACGTCTATTTATATCAATTTGATCTTTATTTTATATATAACGTTCTTGTTATATATTTTCTTTTAGACACGAATTTCGACAATTAAGACAAAAGAGTTTATAGATTTGTTAATATAAAGAATTTTTTTTTTTTTTTAATCTTTACTAATTAGTTAAGAATAAATAGATATTAACAATTGTTATTTTTAATTAACTTCGAATTTATCGCAATCTTATTGTATAGCTTTTCACAAATATAAAAGAAAATCGTTTAAAACATTGTAATCTTCTAAGCTTAATCTTATTTATTGCATAGTTTTTAACTATATATTATAATTAAGAGTTGTATGTCGCACTTAAGTTTATTAAGTTTTACAAATAATTTTATATAAAACAAAAAAATATTTATCGCATTTATGTAAAATTCGTTGTTGTCAATAAATGTTATATTGTCAAAATATCAAAATTAAGACTTTAAAGAGTAATAAATAGCACAAAAATCAAAAGATTCAAATATTGCTTTTAATTAATAGTAATATTTGAATTTATAATTACAATAGATTTTACGAACGTTATCGTCTCTCTCAATCTAATAAATTCGAACTTATAAAATAATTTAAATTATTCTTATTTTAATTTTACAACAAAATTTTTTAATAAAATAAAAAATAAAACATCGACAATAATAAAGAGAAAAATATCTTAAAAACTAAAATACTAGCTTTTGAAATTATACAAATCTTTAAAACTTTAATTTTGAAAATTATAATTTGTCGTTATAATTAAAGCAAATAATACAATAAACAATTGCTATATTTTCTCAAACTTTGACGCAAATTTATCAAAAAATACTTTTCTTAAAAAGCATTAAAATAGTCTAAAAAGTATAATCGTTAATTAGAAAAAGCGTATCAAAGTATAACTCGAACAAATATATATAGTCTAAAATTAATAATAATACAAATTAACTTATATTTAAAAATATTTTACAAACATAATAATTTAAAGAATTAAATAAATCTTTAACAAAATATATTTGTTGCAAGTTTGCAATAACTCTATTATATTTAACGTTTATAACGTTAACAATTTTACAATAGCAAATATGTTAAATCAAAGATTATGTATTTAAAGTTTATATAAACTTAAATATTAATTGTATTAAAAAAAGATTTTTTTTAATCGCTTTCTACTTTATGTTAATAAGAATTTGTTCAAAGTTGTTTATTATTAAGAAAGTTCTTTTAAAATATTTTAAAACGTTTACTTTAATTATATCGAACTTTTTTAAAATTACATTAATAATAAAGCGTATAAATTCTATCTTTATTTTAGCTTTTGCTTTATTATAATTGTTATTTTTGTTATTTTTTTTACAAATTTTAATATTTGTCTTATTTTACAAACGTTATATATTAATTTCTCTTTATAGTTTTTGCAAAAGCATTTAACTTTAAGAAGAACATTCTTAAATATATTTTAAAAATTCAAGAAATTCGAAACAACAAACAACAATTAACGTCTTTAAGTTTGTTAAAAAAGTAAACAATAAGCAAGTTTTTATAACAAAACGAATTAAATACATTAATTAAAATTGTTAAAATGCTAAAAAAAAATTAAAATTTTTAATATATTATAATAATTATTATATGCGAACTCGTATATAGCGCATTTTAAATCGCTTAAATTTTCGTTCGCATTTAACATTAAAATAACGAGTTAAAAGTTTTATATTATATATTATATACAAGAACAAGAATTAAGAATATTGCGCTAAATAATTAGTTTATAATAATTAAATTTACAATTAAGATCTTTAAAATTATAAATTTTCTTGCAATTTAAATAATCGCTATATAGATATTGTTAAAAAGATTAACAATTTAAGAAGTTATTTTTGCATTTATTTTTATGCTTTATTTCGAATTTATAACTTTAATTCTAGTTAACTTAACTCAAATTTTAATTAACTTAGCTTATTACTATTGTCTTTGTTTTACTTTTTTATCTTTATTTTTTTCGTTACTTTATTCGTGCGTAACTCTTTTTTTTTAGATATTAATTGCACAAAGCGATCTTTAATTACTTTTTAATTATTGCAACGTATATCAAATCAAAAACAAAATTTAATTTGTCGTTAAAAAGAAAAAAATTTAAACGAAAAAATATATTAATAAAGCTTTATTAAAAGCAAGAGTTTAACACTCTTTATATTAAGCTTTTAAAACTTATTTGTAGTCGCAATAAATATAAAGACAAACAAAAAAAACATTTTAAACAGCTTTGTAATACTTAATTACAAAATCATAATCAAATTCTTAATATAATTGCTAAATTGATCTAGATTAATTAAAAGTATCACATCTTTATTAATTTAAAATCGCATATAAAGTTGTTATTTAATATAATTCTTCTTTTAACGCAAGTATTATTATTTTTGTCTAAATTAACGTACATTGATTTATTTTAATCAAGAAGCAATATTTTTAGTAACTATAATTGAATGTAAAGTTGTAATTCTATATCTCTTTACTTTTGACGCAATTCTTGTTATGCTTACCTAGTTTAACGCAAACTAGCTTATATTAATTAAGAGAGAGCATTTTTGCGATAATTATAGTCGCATGTAAAGCTATAATTTTATATCTCTTTTCTTTTGATGCAATTTTTGTTATATTTGTTTAGTTTGACGCAAACTAGTTTATGTTAATTAAGAGAGAACATTTTTGCGATAATTATAAACGTATATAAAGTTGTAATATTGCGACTCTCTTTTTTTGACGCAATTCTTGTTATGCTTGTTTAGATTAACGCAAATTAACTTAAATTAATTAACAAAATTGTATCTTTAATAACTTTGATTAAATGTAAAGTTGTAATTCTATATATCTTTTCTTTTAACGCATTTTTTGTTATGTTTATCTAGTTTGGCGCAAATTAGTTTATGTTAATTAAGAGAGAACATTTTTGCGATAATTATAATTGCATATAAAGTCGTAATATTGCGATTCTCTTTTTTTAACTCAATTTTTGTTATACTTGTTTGAGTTGACGCAAACTAGCTTAAATTAATTAACAAAATTGTATCTTTAATAACTTTAATCGAATGTAAAGCTATAATTCTATATATCTTTTCTTTTGATGCATTTTTTGTTATGTTTGTCTAGTTTGACGCAAACTAATTTATGTTAATTAAAAGAGAGCATCTTTACAATAGTAGTTTTTGTTATATTTGCTTAAGTTGACGCAAATTAATTTAAATTAATTAACAAAATTGTATTTTTAATAACTTTAATTAAATATAAAGTTATAATTTTATATATCTTTTCTTTTAACGCATTTTTTGTTATGTTTGTTTAGTTTGACGCAAACTAGTTTATGTTAATTAAGAGAGAGTATCTTTGCAATAGTAGTTTTCGTTATATTTGTCTAGATTGACGCAAAATAACTTAGATTAATTAATAAAATTGTGTCTTTAATAACTTTAATTAAATGTAAAGTTGTAATTTTATATATCTCTTCTCTTAACGCATTTTTTGTTATGTTTGCCTAGTTTGGCGCAAATTGATTTAAATTAATTAAGAGAGTTATCTTTTCGATAAATACGATTGCATATAAAGCTAATATTTTCTTCTTAAATGCGATTCTTGTTATATTTGTTTAAGTTGACGTAGATTGGCGCAAATTAACGCAAACTCTTTATCAAGTTTGCAATAATTTAATATCAATAATTTGCGTTGTTTAATATTAACATTATACTCTTAATAAAGAGAGTTTATTTAGAGTTAACTATAATATTAATATTCGATTAAATAGATTTTTCAAATAATATTGACATATTAATCTATATATAAAGAGATAATTTAAAATAGAGTTGTTGTAGATTTTCGCAAAATAAGAAAAGAGATGTGCTAACATTTAAATTCTATATAGCTTGCTTATATTATATATAATAATTAATTAATAAATTATTCTATAGTTAAAACTTATAAATATAATTGATTAAATAGTCTCTTATTATAGCTGTATTTAATACTCGATAAACAATTAAAACTTTAACTTTTTATTATAATATTAATATATATTGATGTAGTCTAAAGATCTATTTCTTTAACTATATTTCTATCTAATAGTAATGTTAATCTCTCGAAAATATTTGTAATAATAAAAGACAAGACTTAAGACGCTCCTTTAAAATCAATTTAGCGTAATAATATTAATAATTTCGCAACGCAATATATTAATTATGTTTTATAAATTATATATTTTAATAAGTCTTCAAGCATTTATCGCCTTATTGCGTTATATATATATAATAGACAAAATTACCAAAAAAAGAGAACAAAGTACTATGTCTTGTTTTTGCGATGCGTGTAATTTGACGTCAAAGAACAACGATAAAATAACTCGTTATCTAGTTAAATGCCAAGTAATTCGAGAAACAAAACGTCAAAAAAAATCTAAATCTAAAAAGAAAATAAAAGAGAATTCGAAAAAAAAATAAAAAAAAAACGATTTATATTAGTTGCGCAATTATCTTCTTAAAATAAAGCAATATCTAAAGAAAATTAATGTATTAAATGCATTTAATAAAGTAACGTTTAACAAAGCTCTACAATTATTTAAATTAAATCAAAATAATTATAAGTTTTCGAACGCGCATATTATAAAAATTAAAGAGTGTTATTTTTTAATTTTATAAATAAAGAATTTTATTAATTTTAAGTATGTTATACAAGCATCTAATAACAAAGCAAAGAATTGCGCATCGACGAATCTACAATTTATTACGTTAATTATAATAATTAAGCAATACAATTAGAAGAAAAGAGCAAAAGAATCTATCAACGATATAGCTCAAAAAAGTAGTTATATTCGTCAAATAAAAAAAATTACACAAAAATTGTTTTTTATTTCTTCGACAATATATAGTTTTTTTTTGAGATATTTAAAATTATAAATTTGCAAAATAAATATTAGACTACAAGCTTACAAAGAGTATTATTAACGCGTTGTTTTAAAATAAAAATAACAAAAGCATGCGAAAACGTTATAGTTTTCGCAACAACAATAAGTAACGTCCGCAAATAAAGATTATTTTATACAAAATCAAAAATAATAAATAACGCAAAATAAAATTTACAATTGAAAAGACAATTAATAATTTTATCTTTATTAAGTATATTATATACTATTAAAATATCAAAAATGTAATACGTTTTTTGTTTAACTACAAATCTTTTTAGAATAATCTAGCATACGCGTTAATTTAGATTAATATAACAAACAATATTTGCGTTTATATTGAAATATATATAAAAAATTAATAATAAAATACACAAAACTAGCTATTAGAAGAAGTTACAATTATTTTAATTTTAATAACTACAAACAAGATTTAAATAATATAGCATTATAAAGACTAAAGCTTGTAATCAATATATATAACTATTAATAATTTAGATCAAATTATAAGACAAAGTCAAATTTAATTAAATCTAGTGCTAATAAATTTAATATTAATTGTAAAAATTAAAAAAAAGTATTTGCAATATTTACAAACAAAAGTATATTATTAAATTATAAAGAAGATCTTTTAATATACGTTTTTAATCTATAATAATCTCGCTTTGCAAATTAATTAAATATAACATTCAAAATATTTAACAAATTTAATATAAATGTACTTTGCGTTAACAATTTTACAGAAAAATATTATTTAATTATTAAAAAAATAATAATAAACTACGAAAAACAAGTTCTTATTATTAATATTAAAAAAAACAAATATTGCAATATTTGTAAAATTTCTTTAAACAAACGAAAGTATCTTATAAAAAAATAAAAATATTATACTTCTAAATATATTTAAAACAAACTCGCTAAATAGAAAACAAATCTAAAGAAAAACAAAAAGAAAATAAATATATATTCGATACGTAATTGAATATAAAAACACAAGTATTGCAACGTTTATAAATTAATAAATTTCGACATTTTTTATTAGTTATTAAAAGATATAATTATGCAATTAATTAATTAGATTGTTGTCTTAATTAACAATATCATTGCAAAAATATATTTTAAACAATTTATAAAGCGAAAGAAAAAAAACAAAAGTATTGTCGAAACAATAAAATCTATTTAATTAAATAAGCGTTTTTGTTAAACTTTTAATATAACAAACTTAAAGACATTTAAGTTGTTTAATAAAGTCAAACAATAAAGCGAAGTTAAATAGAAGACAATAGTACATTAGTTTGTTTCTATAATAATATCTTTATTAATAGAAAAGCAAGACGCAACAATATATTGTGTTCGAACAATTACAAACTTTATTATGTTCGCTCAATACATTTTTTATAATAAAAATATATTAAGTTACATAAAGTATGCGTTATATTAAATCGACAATTTGAAAACAATTTTTGTTAAGTATTGATTACAAAATACAACGCACAATAAGAACAATAAAAATAAGACACATTTTAACATTTTTAAGCTTTATGTTCTTACTTATTATATAGATTTTATTCGACTATTTAATAGTGTTTAAAACTACGATATCTTTTACAACAAAACAATACATAAAGTTCTACTAAAGTAATTCTTTTTAAAAACAAACAAAACAAAGAAATAAAAAACATAAATATTAGATTACAATATTCGACATATTAATATTAGCGTTATAAGCGATATAATTTTTTATTTGTAAATTAGCTTAATATTTGTCGTCAAACAAGAAACAAAGAAAGAAATTAACAAATTAACACAAAAGTTAATAAATTTATTAATATAACTTAACTTTTACAATTAAGTATTGCTAAACAAATAATATATAAATTACAAATATTAACAAAAAGCTAAAAAAGTCGCTATAAAGAAGAAGTTCAAATATTTAAATTTTATAAACGTATTAGCAATGTTTATTTAAAAAAAACACAAAAAAGCACGAAAATTAACTCGCAATTAACTAAAGTTAAATATTCGAAAACAAAATTTATCTTAAGTAAAAAATTATTTTGTTAGAATTTACAAATTTTTAATTTGTTAAAAACGAAACAAAAAGAATTATACGAATTTAAAAAGACTACAAAAGAATATAATTTAATGCGCTTTTTATTAACGCAATAAAGCTAATTGACGAAGAGATTATATATAAGTGCAAAAGTATAAGTCGAAAAATATTTATTGAAGCAACAAATTAGCAAAGAGCAACAATAAATATGTAAAAACGTGCAATTTATAATTATTGTGTTCGACTATTAGCGATTAAATTGTATTAGGCGTTTACAAAAGTATATAAAGACGCTAGTCGAAATAAAACAATAAATTAATTAAGAAATTACTAACACAATATATAAAATATATAAAATAATTAACTTTTTTATTAATATAAGCAAAAACTTTATATATTTATATCTTTAACAATTTTACAATTTGTTATATATTATTTGCAACGTATATCTTGTGCTAGCAAATCAAAAACGCACAAAGTATTATATTAACAACTTTATCAATTAAGATCAATACAATACTATATATAATTTTAATTTTAAAATTAACAAAATTCGATTTGCAAACATATAAGCTAAAGAATATCGAAAAAAGAAAAAAGATCAAAGACGCAATAATTGAGTTAAATTGACAAAATCTATGTTATTAAAATTATAAAAAGATTTTTAATTTATACGTTCTCTCTATTACTTAAACATTTATCTTGACAATAAATAATAATATCTTTATTTTGCATTATTTAAATTACGATAACGTGTTAAACAAGTTAATTAGATTGCGCAATACATAGACTTTTATATAATACATATTCTTTTCGTTGTTATTTCGAAACTTAAAATTGCAAAAGACGTAACTAATACGCTAAAAAGAGTAAAAGACGTAAAAAGAAAATAACAAATATTAAGAATTTTGTTATTAATAAGAAGAGCAACTCTACTTTAAGATTTAAATTAATTAATAATTAAATTAGCTTGTTTAAAATTAAGTCAACTTATTTAAGATTAAGTTAAATTGTTTAAGATTAAATTAGTTTAATTACAACAATTGTGTTTTAATCGCGTTAAAAGACGCTAAATTACGTCGTCTTTATTAACGTTATTATAATTATCGTTTTTAATAATAATTAAAAAGACGTCTTTGTTAAGTTTGTCGCAAATGTTTGTCTCTACTTTGTTGTAAACGTCGTTACAAGTTAAACAAAACTATAGAGACTATTATTAATTTTTAACAAAATTATTAGCGTCAATGTAATAAGCGAAGATTTTAAGAACGTAGTTTTTCTTAAGATTACGCAATCTAAAGAAATTTGTTATTAAGTTAAATACAATCCTTAAATTCGATTTCTTAATAAATAAGCATCAAATAGTCTCTAAGTGTATTGCTAATAAAAAATAAAACTATCATTAATTAAATTGTAAAGAAACTATATTGTAATATTAAAAATCTTAGATAAACTTTAATCTTTTAAGAGTTTTATTTAATTTTAAATTAATTAAAGATATAGATTGTTATTAAATTTTATTTAATAAAAACGCTCTTAAAGTATGTTTAAAAGCTTTGTAATATTGTTTTTTGTAACAATAGCGTTCTTAATAGAAGTGCAAAAATATATTTAAAATTAATAATATTAACGCGCGTATATTGCAATAAACTTCTTGTATTAATATACTTTCTAATATATTAAATTTGAGACAATTTAATTTTAATTTTAATTAATTTAATAAAGAATTATTAAATCTAAAACAATATGCAAAGCAAACAATCTTTTAATAAGTATATAAAGTATTATTGTTAAAATTTACATTTTTTCTTTAAATATATTCTAATATATAGACTTTTACATTTTAATCGAATTTGCAACTTGTAATAAAGACAATTTTCGCAATTGTTTTAAAATTAAATAAATATTAATAATATAAAACAAAATAAGATTAATAAAGAAATTAACAAACGTATTTTTTGCGCTATAAAAGAAGATAAACTAATTAATATAAAATGTAAACATTTTAAATTAAATTTTTTCAAATTGTTGTTTTTGTTGTTGTCGAAGACTATACTAGTATTTGAATCAACATATAATAGATTCTCTTTTTAAATATTGTTCTCTTTAAATTTATTAAAACGAATTAAAATATTATTGTTTGTATTATTATTATTAATTAGAATGTAATCTTAATTTGTATTATTTAACAATGCGTCGATGCATTAGAAATTCTAGATAAACAATTTTATTAAATTTTTATTTATTAAACTATTAAATAGTAGTTAATTAATTGTTTGTTTTTTGTTATTTTATTCTTTTGCGTAGCTTAGTTATATATTAGAATTGCGTTATTTTCGTAAATTCAATAGAAACAAAGACAACAACAATAAGAAAAATAATAACAACAAACTTAAATAATATATGCTTTAACGCGACAAAGAGAGTAATTTGTCTCAAATTAACAAAAAAAATAATAACAATTTCGTTTGTGCTTTTTGCTTCGAACGCAAAAAAGAAAATCAAAATGTTATCGTTAAATAAGACAATTGTTCGACAAATAAATTGTTTTTAACAAACTTTAATGCGAAATCTTTTGACAAAAAAGACGATAATATTGAAATATAATTTGTAAATCTCGCAAACAATATCTCAAACTTGTTATTTAATATTGTAAATAACAAGAGCAAAGACTTTGTTCGAACAATATTGTTGCTAGTTATTTTGTTAATTGTGTTAAATAGCAAAGCGCATATAGCGCAAAATCTTTTTTATGTTTTCGTATATAATAATGTATTTTGTTGCGTTGTTTTATGTCGATTAAACATGCGACAAAAGTTAATACGTTATATAAATACTAATTAAATAAATAAACGTAAATCTATAGTAAAAAGATTGTTTAATTTCTTTTTAATGTTTGCAATCTTATAAAGCTCGTCTTTATTTTAATAAAACAATTTAGATAACTTGTTAAAAGTTAAACGTTTAAAAATAATCGACAATAATTAAGAGAATTATACAATTTTAATCTTTCAATAAGTTAAAGCGTAAAAAACAATAATTAAAGTTATTATTTTTTTATAATAAGCAATACAACAACGTTTGTCTTAATTTATTATAATATTTATTATAATATAAGTAATATAATAAAGAAACAAACAATATAGAATATTTTAAGCAAAAGATTCTTAAAGCAAATTAAACTAACTTAGATTATATTAAATTATATTGGATCAAATCTAATTTAAATTACAAACAAATATATATCGACGCATTACATTAGCTTCTTATTGTTTTTGTTTCTCTTTTAGCGCTTTTTTTTCGAACAAGTATTTTTTTTGTCTTAAGTTTTTTACTTTGTAATAAGTATTTTTTTACATTGTATTTTACGTCGATTTAACAATATTTACGCATATAATTTTGTTAACTATATTTAAGAGATTAAGAGTCGCAATGTTTTTAATAAACACAATTGTTACTAATTAAATTAAGAGATATTTATTAATTTATATTTGCGTAAAATAATAGTTTAATAAATAAAAGAAACAATTTAGATTTTAAATTGAACAAGTTCTCGCGTTTTTTAAGCAAACATAAAAGAGTTTTTGTCGTTAACAAAAAAAAGAGCAATGTAATAAAAATATTATCTTCGCAAATACAAAATAAAATAAGTTTTATTTTTTCTCTTAAGTTTTTTCTTAATTAATTATAGCTTTTATTTGTTGTTTTGTTTCTTAAAAACGTAATTAGAAAGTTGAAAACACATAAATTATAATTGTTTTAATTTTTTTCTAGTATTTACAATCTTGCGTTTTCGATAATTAATTGTTTGAATTTTACTTTTTAGTTCTTCGCATTTAATAATTAACAAAAAGAATTATTATCTTTGCGAAAGATTCGAACAACATTCGTTAATATATTTATATTGTAAAAAAATATTAAATAACGCTTAAAATATTATTTAATATTAAGATATAAGCAAATTATACAAAACGTAACTTCTTTTTTGCAAGTTACAATCGTTTGTAATAATGCTAAGTTCAAAAATTGCAACTTTTAAGCGAATTCTAAGCAAAAAGCAAGACTATTTAAACTAATAAAAAAGCTATAAAAAAATAATTGTTCGAATAAATAGTTTTAAACATTAATAAAACAAAAATGTCGTCGATACTTTAACGTTAAAAGAGACGAAAAAGATAATTATTTTAGTTTGTTAATATTAATTTAGAACTAATTCGTTATAGTTGTTCGATTTAATAAACGATATTCGATTACATATCATAAAGCAAATGCGCGAAATAATTAAAAATTATTACAATTTTAGCAATAGCAAAAAGTTATATAACTATGTTGTAACGTTGTTGCGAAATTGCGTTTTTTTAAATGTAAATTATCAATAAGCAAAAATACTATTTAAAATATTTTAAGTTTTAATAATTATTAAGATCTTCGTATTATTATTTTTTAATAACAATTAAAAAAGCTTTGAAACGAATTTTTTAATTAAACATTTGTTTACAAAACTAAGTTTAAAGATAATTAAAATAATATATATTATAATTTGTTATTGTATAAAGAAATTTTGTTACAAAGCGCATATTACAATTAAATTTAAAAAAAATTAAATTAACAACAAATAATTTATAATGCGAATTATATAATTATGTATATTGAGTTAATAACATTAAAAATCTAAAATATTATATAGAAACTATAGAATAATTAAAGCACAACAAAAATCAAATTAGAATTGCGCAAATTACGAGAAAAAATAATATTTTACAATAAAGAAGCAAATCGTAGTTTAAAATTTGAAGCAAAAATATACTTTTCTTTAAAAGACTCTTTGTTTGATTTAAATAATTTTAAGTTTAAATTCGAAATAGCATTACAACAACGTAGAATACTAAACAATAAAAATATATTTGTCGACAATAAAATTAGCGAATCTATGTTAAAACATTTAATAAAAAATAGAGTAAATAAAATAAAATTTATTAATATTAAAAGTTAACAATTGTCGCAAAGTACTAACTACAACTTAAAAAAAAAAATTCTTTAAAATATAAATTCAAATTTTAAAATTTTTTTAATTTAATTTAATTTAATTTGACTCAAGATTTATAAAACGTATTAATTAATTATAATGCGTCTTATAAAAAAATAATAAAAGAAATAACATTACAAAAGTAAATTATTTTTTTCGAAAAAATTTATTTTAGTTTAAGTTATTTTAATGTAATTTAATGTCTATATATTGTGTTAACTAATTGCGATAACGCTTGTAAAACAATAAAATAAAAAGTAATTTAAAGATAAGCATCTTGTACAAAAAGAATAAATTGTTTATTAGTTGTTTAAGATTAATGTAACACACTAGCTAACTATATTAGCGCTTTTAGAAAAATTCTAGAAATAAAATCAATGCAAAGATAGACAAAACTCTTAAAGATAACTTAATTTAATTCAATTTAACTTAATTTAACTTAATTTGATTTAATTTAAAATGTACTTAATTAACTAATTGCAATTTGTACGCAAAAGACAATTAAATTTAATAACAATATTAAGATAGATTTTTTTTTAAAAACTAAATTGAACAAATGTTTTGCCAAAAGCATATTAAAAATATTGACGCTTCGAATTTAGCGCAATAATTACGACTTAACAACTAATTTAACAAATAAATAGACAAATAAGATATATAGAGACTATTTGTTATACTTAACTTCTAAATAGCGCTAACTAAAAGACGTTTAACAAACAAACAATATTAAGAAAGAGAAATATAAATATTGTAAATTGTGTTTAACGTTTTCTTGATATTATTAAAACTAATATAAGTTGTAAATAAATTAACTAATACAATTAAAATTGTCGATTGAAAGAATTTAAATTAAGATAAGTACAAAACTTAAGTAAAATTCGAAAATTAGACAAAAACTATAATGTTAAAATTGACAATTAATTGAATTGCTTAAAAGAAGAAGCTAGAAGTAAGCAAAAACTATACAATATAATATAAGATAAGCAAGGCGAATAACATTGTAAATAATGCAAATAAATACAATAGATTTTAAATTTATGCAAAGACGCAATCTTTGATGCAATCTATATTAAAGATTTCTATATATAGTAAAAAAAACGCATATAAATCTTTATAATTTTAGATTAAATTCAATTATCGAAATATTTAGAGCTTCGCTTTATTAACGATTCTAAAGTAATAAAATTAATTAAAGTCAAATTATTAAATATATTAGTTATAACTATAGTAGAATTAATGTGGACAATTGAGAGCATATTTGAATTTATATTAATAGCACGAAAATTTTTAATACTATTGACACTATTGTGAGAAAATTATGAGCAATACGTAGATTGCGCTCTTTTAGTAGAAATCGTAAGAAGAGTGCGAATTGTGCTAATTTTACTAAACTTGTTATTTTTGCTAAGGCTATCAATATTGCGACGCACAAATATTCGCAACTAGATCTTGCGCTTAATTATGTGAAGCGAGCTCATTAACTAATTTGCTACTTTGACTATTCGCGACTAATAGTACTATTAGTAAGGGTCTCGGAATTGCCAATGTAGTATTTCGATATTTCTATTTAATCTAAGTTTAAAAATTAGCTTCTATATAAATTATATTCTATATTTTATTAAATTTGAAATCTATCTTAAAACTATTAAGTCTCGAGTATTTTTCTAGCAAAAGTAAAAAAAGTATATAAAAGTTTTCTATTAATAATTTATATATAGATATATATATATTTACAAGTTTAAAATACTCTAAAACTCGAAAAATATATAAGAGACAAAATTTTAACAAAAAATTATACAAATATTGTTAATAATATTCGATAACTTTATTAGTAAAGCAAAGAAAATAATAAATATAGATTTAAATAAATAATACAAAAATTAGCAATAATAGATATAGTAATTATTTAGTTGTAAGTTGTTTAAATAACTAAATCTAGTATCTATATTCGAGATTATAAATAATTTAATTATTAAATTAGTTTAAGAATTTGTCGAAACACTTTAAATGCGTTACGAAAAAGAATTTTGATTAATTTATTAGTTAATTGTTTTTTAATAAAGATATATTCTAGCTTAATTTAACTATTTGCGATCTTTTTGCAAACAAATTAAATTTAAATACTTATATACTTTGTTTAAGTATATTGCGCAAAATTCTTAATAAATACTATAGTTTTCTAATTGTTGCAATAGATAATAGTAATAACAAAACACAATATCAAGAATATTAAAAAAAAAATCTTAATAACAACAAAAGTTCTAGATATAAACAATAACAATAGAAATAAATAGAATAATTGTAGCTATTTTAATAGTATTTGAAGTTAAATAATCTTTTTAACAATTTATATTTATCTAATATACTTACTTTCGCAAATAGAAAAAGCAACAATTAATTAATAATTAAATAATTAACTAATAGCAATACTCTCTAGATTAAAGATATATTTAGAGATAAAACAACAAATATCTTAATTTTTGTTTTAGTTAACGTCGATATAGTTTAACAAAAAACAAATACTTTTATAAAAGATAAAACAAAAATTAAAAGTATTTCGAAAATAATAAAATATTTGTTTAACAATTTTTTAATAAGTATTAATAAAATTAAAAGTATATTTGTTTACTACTAAAATAACAAAAACAATATTTAATTAAGTATCTAGTATTGCTTATATAAGAGAATTAATTGTTAATTAATAAATATAATAATAATTTGAAGTTGCAATATAATTTAAGTTAACAATATATATTTTAAATATATCTATAAAGATAGCAACTAGTTTATACTTCTATATTTTATAATTTTTTAGTATTTTTTCTAAATATACTTTTTAACTTAAATAGAGAATTTGAATTGCAAAATTGCGTTTAATTTCGATTTCTAAATACTATTAAACAAAATTTAAATTAATTATTTTAAATTAATTAACAAAAACTCTTTTAACAATATTAATAAACTTTTTGTTAATATCGACAATTAAAAGATTGTTTATATAGATAGCAATAATAATAAAATTATTAATAAAGACACTTAAATTAAAGTTTAATAAACAAAAATAATACTTTTTAAAAAATATTGCAAAAATATTATATTATACTTAAAATAATTGTTTAAACTTATAAATTTTTTTTTTAAATTAATAATTTTTTTTGTTTTGCTTAAAGTTGTAGAGCAATTTTATATAGATCTCTTTGTTAATATTCTTGTAAAAAAAGATAGTAACAATATTTATTTGTTTTAGATTTTAGTTGTTAACAACAACAAAAACAAAAATAATTTTATAGCTTATAAATTTAACTACAATTGCAAAAATCTTAATATAATTTAGATCTTTATATTGTTTAAAGTTTCTAATAATTTAACAAACTTTATAGCAAAATTTTTTGTTATTAACTTTTTATTTAATTCTGTAAATTTATTTTTTACAAAATATATAATATTTGTTAGATACTAAGCAAACAATATAGATATTATTATTTTTTAAAAATTTGATTTTGTTTTATTTAACTAGTTGTTAGTTTATTTTGTAACAGATATTTGCTATAGCTTTAGCGTAAATTTTAGACTTATATAACTTTAATAATATAATCTTAAATAATAAAGCATAAAAATCTACAAATTTATTTTAATACAATTAAAACTTTAAATATCTTTGCAATATTAAATTGAGATTCGAAAACAATAAATTTTAAAATATATTTAATAATTTAGTAGCTTTAAAGAACTTATTAAAGTTAGTAAAATTAAAAAAAGTACTATTTTTAAAGTTAAAAAATAATTCGAAAAATATAGTATTTTTAGAGTTTAAAGAAAATAGAATTTTAGATAAAATAAATAAATTTAACTTATTAGAGTTCTTAATATAATTCGAGAACAAAACAATTCTTTGTTGTTGTTATAATATTGTTACAAAAAGCTTGTTCAATTTAGCTTTTATAAAATTTAGAAATTTATTAATAATATTTGCAATATTAGATTGCATAAATAGAATTATAGACAAACGCGTATTATTGTTTTAACAATTAATCTTATTATAATTAATATTAGAACTAAATAATATTTGTTTATTATCTAGTTAATAAATTTTTAATATTTGCTAGATCTTATCTTTGTTATTTATTATATAATAGATATACTCTTTTTTATATTTTACTAGAATTAAGAGTTAAATACAATTCTAGAATTTTTGTTAATTAATATTTAATTAGATTCTTAACACTTCTTTTTGTTAATTAATATATCGAATATACTTGTAATTATAAAGATATTTAATACTTGTTTCGAAAAAAGTAATAGAGTATTTAGCAATAGAAAAGATATTGCAATATAAATTGATTATTTAAATAATCTTTAATTAGAGATTTATAATCAAATTAGTATCTTTAATTATAGTATTAATTTTTTGTATTAAAATCTAGTTAAGATATTTAATATATTTGTTTATTTTAAAAAAGATAGCAATTATTAATTTTATATATATTTTGTACTTTTTGCGTTAAATTTGAAAGACTTTATTTATATATTTATTGTTATTGTTAATGTAAATACAAGTATGTTTGTTGTTTTTATACTTAAATTTGTCAATATAATGCTTAAAGAAAATTAGCAAATTAATTTTATTTTTGTTTTTAAAATTTTTTATTTGCAAATACTTAATCTTATTATTTAATCAAATACAAATATAGCGAATGCTATCGAAATTGTCTAGAGATATAAATTTTATAATATCGATATAAATAAAATTGTTTTTCTAGTAGTTAAATCTAATAGAAACTTAATAAAATATTGTTTTGTTCTTTGCGTATATATAAGAAATACAAGCATTATTTAAAGATAATTTAATAAAATCGAAAGTATTTTTGCAAACTAATTAATAGATATTTTGTTTATCTAGATAATTAAGTTGTTTGTATTATATAATTATTGTATTTTTACTAATTGTTAGTAGAGCAATAACAATAGCAAAAAATATAATAAATATTTTTAAATTTAGAAAGTAAAGATCAAAATCTTTAATTGCTTAAACTTGCTAAATATTAATAAAAAAGCTATAATTAATAATTTTTTGAACAATACTAGCGTCTTTTAACTAGCTATAAAAGATCAAATTGTAAAGAAAGTTAAATATATATTATATATTATAAATTATAATATAATAAGCTTTTTTGTTTTTGTATCTAATAAATAGACAAATACTTTTAATATTTATAGCAAATAAATTGTTCTTTATATTTTTAATTAATTGTTAAAATATTTTTAAATAGAATACAAAAATACTAGAATTTCTAGATATATATTATAAACATTTTGTATTAAAAACTTATTTGCGCAAAAAATAGTTAATAACAAGAGTTAATATTATAGTTGTAAAAATAAACAATTTAGAAATTGCAAATAGAATTGTTATAACAATAAAAATAGAAAAATGTTTATAAACTATTGTTTTAGTAGTTTTCTACTCTTTGTTGTTATTATTATTATTTTTGTTATTATTAAACTTAAATTTAAACTTGTTTTTATTTTTTTTTAAATTTAAACTTTTTTCGATCTTTTTTTTAATTATTATAATTTTAACAATACTTATTTTTGTTATTGTTTTAATTATTTTTGAAGCTATTGCTCTTTAAAACAAAATATAGTTTTAAATATAAATTTTAGCAATTTAATTTTTAATAATTGATTTTTTCGCAACTTGTATATTTCTTTTGTTTAATATATACAAAGTTAAGATTGTTAACAACAAAAAGAGTATTTCTTGTAATAACAATTAGTTTAATAATTGTTGTTAAAATTAAGATAGTATTAATAGTCGAAATATTTATTAAATTAATATATTAAATTTTGTAATTATAAATAACAATAAACAACTTTTGCTTTTAAATATTATTGTTATAGAAAAACTTATATTTAAATATCTATTAATTAATAAAAAAGCAAGCAATGTTATTAAAATCGACTAGATATTTAAAAATAAATTAATTTTTATCTATAATTAGATTGTCTAAATAGATAGATAGTTTATTAATAATATTGCAAAATTTAATTTTGTACTTGTTAATATTTTAAAAATACAATTTTTTAAACAACTCGAATTTAACAATTTTTTTTATTAGTATATTTAATTTTTTAGACTTGTATATTTTAACAATCTTTTAATAAATCTCTTTAATTAGATTGATCTTTTTTATATTGTAATATAGATTTTTATTAACAATATTTCGAAGCGCATTTATGCACTTCTTGTTGTTAACATTTTATTTAATTTGTTCTTCGATAACTATATTAAATAATCTAATAAATTTAATACTTAATTTAATATATTTTTAAAGCTTAATTTTTTTAAGAATTTCGAATAAGTTTTGTTTTTAAATAAGAAAACTTATATTATTGCTAATTTTAGCAATTTATTTAAAAGTTATAAAAGAGAACGCAAATATATTAGTAGCTATAATAGTATTAATATAATTTGCTATTTTAGAGCTCTACTAATAGCTTGTAAGCAATAGATAATAATACTAGTAAATATAGTAAAAAGACACAATTGTACAATAAAGATTTTGATAAAGATATTTTAGTTATTAGATTACAAAAATTAAGTAAGTTAATAGAACTTAAATTAGATATTTAATTTAATAAATATTTTTTGAAGAATTTAGATAAAAAAAATAGCTAAATATATTTCTTTTTGTTAGCAATATTAATTTGATCGATTTTGTTAATTATAGTTTAAACAAAGTTTTAATAGATAAATAATTAATAGACTTTTAAATAAGTTTTATATTTTGTTATTTTGTTTTAAGATTATAACAAATGTAGATTTAAGTAAATTTAATAAACTTAATTTGTTTAAAAAATAAAGTATTAATAGATAATTTTTAATCAAATTGTTGTTTTTGCTTAATAGTAGATAAAGCTTTTTAACTATTTAAAATTTAACTAAGTTATTTAATCTTTTTATTCTTTTTTTTAATCTTAACAATTATAAGAGTAGCAATATTATTTCGTGTTTTTTCAATTCTTAAATCGATCTTTTTAGTCTTTTTATTTTAATAAAATTAAGTACTAGTTTTTCTAATTTAAATTTTTTGCGTTTTTGCAATAGTTAAAAGCTTTTCAATTCTATTTAAATAAAATTAATTACTATTTAAACAAAAGTTGCGTCTAAATATTGCTTTTAGAATAATTAATAAAATTATTTCAATTTTCGAAATATATTTGCAATTTAATTTATTAATTTGTTTTGTATATTGTAGTAAGAGAAATTAACTAGCACTTGTTTTAGTTATTGCGCAAACAAGTTAACTTATTTAATTATTAATAAGAAAATTTTTGCAATAGATAGAAAAACAAAGATTGAAAAGACTAAGTAATTTAGTCTTTTTATTAATATATCGAAACAAAATCTTGTTTTGCTTTAATAACGTGTCTTCGATTAATTATTAATTATTTAATTATCGATTTTTAGTTGTATAATTGCTATATAGTTGATTCTTCGATCTTTAGAACTTACTATTAATAAATATTTGTTAAAAATAATTAGCGTTCTTTAACAAAAACAACAAATTGCAAATAAAATAAACTTAGTTGTTTTTACAACTTATATTAGTTTTTTTAATAAAATATTTGTGTCTAGAATCTTTAACCAGATATTAGTTATTTAATTATTAATAATTACAAAATTTAATTGTTTAAATAATTAAGAAATTGATTGTTCGACAAGTTTCGACAACTCTTTAACTATTGTTTCGATAATATTATAATATTGATATTTTAATTCTTAAAGCAATAATAATTTGAATATTTAAATAATTGATTGTTAGCTTCTATATATTAGAAATCAACAAGAACTTAGCTAATTGTAGTAATTGTAAGTCTATTGTTAGTTTGATTTACTAGCTATGCTTCAAATATTCTAGTTAATAAGCAAATAAGTTTCTTGTCTTGTTTTGAGTTTATAATTTGTTAAAATAATAGATAATAGAACGCTTAGTTACTATATAGAAGCTGGAGCTTTATTTATCTATATATATTGGTCGAAGCTACTTGAATCAATTATATAATATCGGGTCAAGTAGTATCGAGCCAGATAGTATTGGCACTAGACTAGATCGATTATAGTATTTCGACAGTTATTGTCTTTCTGTATAGAAATATTAACAAAAAGATCTATATAAAGTTTTTTTAAAATTTTAAACAAAATAAAAAAGTTTGTTAATTTAGAAAAACTCTCTATAGACTTAAACAATTATTTCGAATATAATATAATACTTTTGTAGCATTTTTTAAGAAATATTACTTTTATTTATTAAACTTTAATTTAAATATTTTTACTAATAACTTTACTATTATTGTTATCTATATAAATAATCTTTTAATTATTAATATTAATGAAAAGTTTATCGATACTATTAAAAAGATTTTTGTTAATTAATTTAAAATAGTTAATTTAGATTTTGTTTAATAATATTTAGAAATCGAAATTGAGCGCAATTTTGCATTTTGAATTTTCTATTTAAATTAAAAAGTATATTTAAAAAAAATACTAAAAAATTACAAAATATAAAAGTATAAATTACTTGCTATTTCTATAGATATATTTAATATATATATAGTTAATTTAAACTATATTGTTAATTTAGATTATTATTATATCTATTAATTAATAATTGATTTTTTTATATATGTAATACTAAATATTTAATTAGATATTACTTTTGCTATCTTAATAATAAACAAATATACTTTTAATTTTATTAATATTTATTAAAAAATTATTAAACAAATATTTTGTTATTTTCGAAATACTTTTAATCTTTGTTTTATCTTTTATAAAAATATTTGTTTTTCGTTAAACTATATCGAAATTAACTAAAACAAAAATTAAGATATTTGTTATTCTATTTTTAAATATATCTTTAATTTAGAAAGTATTGTTATCAATTAATTGTTTAAATATTAATTAATTGTTGCTTTTTCTACTTGCAAAATTAAATATATTAGACAAATATAGATTGTTAAAAAGATTATTTAATTTTAAGTATTGTTAAAGCAATTGTAATTGTTCTATTTATTTCTTTTATTATTATCTATATCTAGAACTCTTGTTGTTGTTAATTTTTTTTTGATATTATATCTAGTTGCTATTGTTATTTATTACAATAATCAAAAAATTATATGTTTGCTAAAAATCTTGCGCAATATATTTCAATGAAATATATAGATATTTAAATCTAGTTTGTTTGTAAAAAGATTGCAAATAGTTAAACTAAATTAAAATATATTTTTATCAAAAAACAAATAGTTAATAGACTAATTAAAGCTCTTTTTTGTAATATATTTAAAGCGTTCTAGCAAGCTCTTAAATTAACTTAACAACTAAATTATTTATAATCTTAAATATAGATACTAAACTTAGTTATTTAGTTAACTCGCAACTAGATAGTTGCTATATCTATTATTGCTAATTTTTGTATTATTTATTTAAATCTATATCTATTATTCTCTTTATTTTATTAATATAGTTATTAAATATTATTAGTAATATCTATATAGCTATTTAAAAGAATTTTGTTTTCTATATATTTTACAAGTTCTACTAAATCTCGAGCTTGTAAATATATATATATATATATATAAATTGCTAACAAAGAACTTTAATATACTTTTTTTCCTTTTTTTAGAAAAATACTTAGAATTTGAAGATTTTAAAATAGATTTCGAACTTAATTAAATATAAAATATAGTTTATATAAGAGTTAATTTTTGAGCTTAAATTAGATAGAAATATCGAAATATTATAATCGATTTAATTTAGTATCGATACTATTTAACTTAGTACTATTCGATTCGACATTATATAATTGGTTCGAGTAGTATAGATCAAATATATATAGATAGATAAAGTTCTAGCTTCTATATAGTAACTAAGCGTTCTACTATCTATTATTTTAAAATAAACTAATACTTTATATCTAGATATTAATATAATATTAATTAGAAATAATTTATAAAAAGTAAATCTTTGTCGAAAACAATATTGTATATTATTTTATAATAATATACAAACTCTCTTTATAAAAGCTTTGCAAAGTTTTTTGCATTAAACTTTTTAATAGTTACAATATAGATTGTGTATTTAGTTAATTTGTTAATTAATATTAAGATTGTATTATTAACATTTGTAGTATATAGATTTTTTGCAAACAATATATTTGTAATAAAATTTATTATTATTGTTTTAAAGAATTACAAATTTTTAGAAAATATCGAGCTAAATTTTCTATATAATTTATAATAGTAAATATATATATACTAACAATTAAAATAAATACAAATATACTTATTAATTTTCTTAATTATACTAGATTAATAATACTTTTGTTGTATTGCATTTTTAATTTGCTAATATACAAAATACTTAAATATAAAGTTATTGTAATATATACAAAAAAATTCATTTCTTATTATTGTGTTTTTCGAGATATAGATTGCAAAACTGTAATACTTTATAATATTTTATTTTTTTTAATATTTTATTTGGAAAACTTATTCTTCTTACTTGCAAATATTTAATACGATTATTTTTTTATAATAAAAGTGATTTTTTGTTATAGTTTTTGCAACTATATTGCTATTCATTTTTTTAAATTAGCAAAGAATTTTTTTAACTTTGCAATTTATTGTATTAAAAGTTAAAACAATATAGAATCTAAATTACTATATAATTTTTCGAAAACTTTATTATTTAAATCCATAATTTAGATATTTGCAATAATAGTATTATTTAGTTGCGCTATTAAAGTTGCAAGTTTAACTATACTAGAAATATCTTTATTTTTTTGCAATTTCGACTAATATTCTAGATTGCAAAGCTTGTTTTGCAAAATAGACAAAAAATATTATTATTATTTTTGCTACTATTAACTTTTATAATGTTAGATTTTCTTAACAATATATCTACAAAATTAAGTTTTTTTTGCAATATTCTATATTAAAATCAAGCGCAACTAATTTCTTAATTTAGCAAACTTACTTAATTAGAAGCTTCTTTGTAATTATAAAGAAAAAAAATTGTTGTAATTTGTAATTACGCAAATAATATATTTGCTATTTTATAAATAATATTTTTAAAACTTAAAAGCTAGCACAATAGTATAGAATTTTTGTTGTATATATTTTAACAAATTTTAGATGCTTTAAATTTGTATTTAATAAATACAATAAAATACTATTGCGTATTTTTATTAAACTAGCTAAGTATATTCTTTGTTTTACAATTTAATATATTAATTTTTATACAAAAAGAAATATTTTAATTGTAGTATTCTATAATAAAAATAATAATGAAAATAATATTAAGTATCTTAAATACTTCTTCTGCTTTTTTAATATATATAAATTGCAAATATATTTTGCTCTTTTTTATATCTATTGTTAAATTAATTAAAATACTACAATTTAAAAGAATTTACAAATAAAGTATCGATAAAATCTTACAAATTTAAGAAATACAAAAATATTTTTTGCTAATTGTTGTTTAAATTGTTGTTTAAGTTGTTGTTTAAGTTGTTGTTTAAGTTGTTGTTTAAGTTGTTGTTTAAGTAATTTTTTAAGTTGTTGTTTAAGTTAATGTTTAAGTAATTTTTAAGTAATTTTTATATAATTTTTCTTTATATAATAATTTTTATATAATAATTTTTATATAATAATTTTTCTTTATATAATAATTTTTATATAATAATTTTTTTATAATAATTTTTTTATAATAATTTTTATAATAATTTTTATAATAATTTTTATAATAATTTTTATTTTTATATTTATTTTTATATTTATATTTATATTTATATTTATATTTATATTTATATTTATATTTATATTTATATTTATATTTATATTTATATTTATATTTATATTTATATTTATATTTAT
>JAABUS010000967.1_pt1 | contig 67820 bp, 37 predicted proteins | sample 5560161 | NCBI WGS metagenome assembly JAABUS01 (sample SAMN10711885, study PRJNA513376) | rock metagenome | isolation source: Antarctica rocks | place: Antarctica: Victoria Land, Trio Nunatak nord | collected 2016-01-04
TTTTATGGTGTTTCGGGTGGCGGCGGGGGGTGGGGTTGATGTTGCGGGTGACGGTTGCTGAGGGGGGGAGTGCGAGGCTGAGAGGAGGTGGGAGGAGAGAGGAGAGGGAGGGGAAGGAGGAGTGAAGACGGAATCCACGTTTTCGAATTGATTTCGGGCAAATACTTGGCAATTTGTGAGGGGGTTGTGGTGGATGGGGAGGAGGTGATGGGGTGGGGAGGGGTGTGTGGAGATGGGAGTCTAGTTGTTTATAGGTGTTAAAGAAGTACATAAAGCTACGTGTCGCTCAGGCTTGTAGAGTGTGCTGGGGAGCGCATTCCCATGCGCAATCCCACGCGCTGGCACCATTGTGTGCTGAGCGTAGCCCCAACGGTATCTGCCCCTTTCGTTGCAGGTTTTTTCGACGAGATCTCTATGCATGTTCAAGACTTTTGCCGCTTCGACATCGTCCTACCCGCGGTCATGTTCCTCACAGCCAAAATCGTCCCCTTTCCCCATATCGCAAAGCCATTGATTTGGTGTCCGGTCCGACCTCGAACTGGCGCTCTCGAAAGCGTATCGTTGGGATCTTCATCCCTGGACAGCCTCGAGAGCTTTCTGTGAAATTCATCAGCTCGTGGCTTTTGTCACGGAAACCTGAGAGTCGAGATTCACTTCGCAAACTTGATTGTGGTTTGGATTTTGAGTAATTCAAGGAGAATTGTATACTGGTCTCTGCTTCCTTTGAGATGATCAGGGGATGGAGCAAGGCGTTGACGATGTGACGATGAAGTGGCTGATGAGAGGCTGCTGATAGATATAAAGTCATACGAGTAACTCGGTAGAAGACAATCTGATTCTATGTGGTTCACAACAAGGGATGTGATGTTTTTGTCATATAGCTTGAGAGTTCGAAACGAAGCAGACGCTGGGTTGTGATAGCGAAGGGCACCAAGAGGACGAGGAGAGTCTGCGAGAGGAGATACTTACCTTAAGCCTCGATTACCGTATCTTGTTCATTAGCCAGTCGAGCGGTTTTCTCACCATGCTCTTTCGCCTCGGCGATGCTCTTCGTACTCTGGATCCTCGCTCTTCTCTACTCCATTCCCCTGCTCTTCATCATCCAGGCGGCCACGAAACCGCCACCTCCACTCAAGGCAGTAAGTACCGTAAACACCCATCCCCTGCCTACCGCCTCTCCCAGCGGCTATCTAATAAAAAATATAAAGAATTCTTATCGATTTAGATAATTTTTATATTAAAATTTCCAAGAATAGACTCTTATCTCGAGGTTCTCTCCAAAAGATAATATCTCGCTGCTAGCTGATTGTTTTAGCGCAGCTAGCGACTAATTATCTACCAAAAACCGCCTTAGATATCCTCCTGCAGTCCGACGTCCTGGATCTCATCTGCGGAGCCAAGCTTGAGCATTTCTGCCAGTCTATCTATAAGACGACGCCGCATAAGGTCACGTGCTTCAACATTGTTATAAGTATACGTCGTCAAATACGTCGTCATAATACGTCATCATGATACGTCATCAGTACACTTCATTTCAACAAGTGAGTGCAGCTCATATGACATCACATCGAAGGTTCCTCGGTGCAAAGCTTTATTATATCCATTCCCTTTGTTTTATGAGCTGCTTATGGACTCTGTACTTGCAACCAATATTTAGGCGAAGGCCGTTGGTCCGAGAACGGCGCAAAATTTATATTGCGTCTCTGCTTTTTTGTACACGGTCTGTTGGCTCGCTTCTTCGTCTGTTGTCGTGAAGCTCCATCTGATCGATGAATACAGATCTCGATTGTGGGCCACACCGTGAGACTCTCCTACCCGCGTCAGCTAAACATCTGACGAGATCCCGTAAGGTAAATGGGTTTGGATTAGTTTACCCTGCTCTCGCCTCTATACCAGACTTGCCTCAACACCTCGTGGGTAGAACTGGTGCCTCGGGCGGTTGGGGATACATCAATGGCAGTCTGCTGGTTGCTGGTATGTGGGGCTTTGACACTCGTCCTCGTCATAGGAACCGGATCATGCTGACCGCCCAATGCCAGCGCTTCTAAACTGGCAGTGGAGTCGCAGTGCCGGTCCGAGGACAACAGAAGAGAAGGCCATGTTATTCACGCTTTCCGTCGCTGGTGCCATCTGGAGTGCTCGCTACGCCCAGATTGCCACGTACATGCCATTGTTCCCGCTGCTGATAACCCCTTCATGCAGCCTTGTAGCGTATGTACTGTCTTAAACCAATATGGAAATTGAAAAGCAGGACAATTGGAAAGCTCAATTAAGTGGCTGTCTCGGAAGGATCATATTCAATAGTCCATACGTAGGTGGTTCCTGTGAACTCTTCTTTTAAGAGTTCAAATGCTTTGTGCAACCCACAGGCCAAAGATACGTGTTGAAGCTGTTTTATGTATCCGCTAATAAGCTAGTATGGCCAATAAATATTTGAATACTACTGTTTTCAGTTGTCCCTTCGAGAAAGAAGGCAGAGGTATGCCTCCCATGAAAAGCAAAGCACATCTCTATTCAGGGTCTGAGAGTGTTCGAGATCTTGCGTCGGAGCCGATGGGGATCACCAGTAGTGCTAATGGCTTGACTCTAGGTCAGTCTATCAAGGCATCGTCTCCTCAACTACTCTGTCATAGCTGTGTTTTTCTTTGATATTTGTCCCTGATACCTCCTTTCCCACTTCTGTGGGTCGTGCTTGGAAACATTCCTCTTTGAAGGCGTCGAGCTAAGCGTTTCATCTTCTCGAAGTACTTGACCCTTTGAAAATCCATTTTCAGGAAACAGATATCAACTCCTAACTTGGACAGCCGCGGGATTTCAACGCCAATTATACAGAACAAGCTATTCATCAACAACCAGGTAGGAGCTCCCTGCTGCTTTCCCTTCTCTGTGAGTACCTCAATGGGAACGAAATGAAAGGTCCTGCACGTTGTAATTTAAATTTAAGTAATATAGCGAGAGAGCACGGGGCACTCGCGAATTATGCGTGCAGCTCCTTCTCCGAGCACGTTTTCCAAGCATCTTCGCAGGACGACAATACATTGGTCAATCTTAGAAGGTTTCTGGGTTCTCCCAAGGTTTTACGCGGGATCGAATATGTTGCTGGACATTCCGATCTCAACTGCCTTATCAGGACTGCCAACGCTTTGAAGAACTTCTTGCAGAGAAGACTTAAGTATCTTTCACCCTTCGGCAAAGACATCGTGCTTGTAGATTCTTGGGCTACTGACCTTGTCCAAATAGTCACTGAATTTGGCAAGATTTTAATAGTCTCGCCTTCCTCTATATATTATTTAATACCGCCCTTCTGTCCCGCAGACACTGCCACTCGAAAATATATTGCGGCTCCCAACCGTGGTGGCATTTCCGTTGTCGGTCTGACATCCGCACACTGGGATGACTGCCTGTCAACCTTTGGCGACCCACAGGAGACATTCTCTGCTCCAGCGTCTTCTGATAAATTCTTCGTCGTTGGTACGTCTGGCGGGAAGATTGTGATTTACAACGAAACGACATTTCAAGAAGCGCTCAAAATACAGCATCAAGAAGCCGTTACATTCCTGGAATTTGGACGCATAACAGAATTTCTCGGATCAGCTGGTTCGCGGCGGGTTTGCTTATGGGACACATCCTTCTAGGAGCAGATTTGGGTCATCAAGACAGCTCAGCAATGCATGTCCATGGCGTTCATTGAGGAAGACAACCTGTTACTTGGAGCACTGAGAGATAATCACTTGATAATATGGGATCTTCAAACAGGTAGTGAAAGGGACAAGGTTGACTGGACTGATGATCTAGAAGGATCTCGATCGCGATCATTTCATGGCCCGATAGTCGTCGCATTGTGTCTGGAATCGTGCCTTTTAGCAGTGGTCCATCGCGGTCAGGATATATTGCTTTAGAGTCTTGAGAGCTATGCCCTTCATGATGCTTATAACAGGAACGGTAACTCTTCAAGGATCCAGTCCTACGGAGATAACGCAGGAGCATTGTGTCTAGCTTTTAGTGTGGCTCCTGACGCAAATCTTCTCGCCGTTGACTACGCGGACGGAGACCTATTACTATTCTAATGCACCCCAGCAACTAGGCAAAAGACCTTCACTGGTTTGGAGAAGGAAGTCGCCCCTTCGCAGGTCTCCAAGCCCTCGAGGGCTATGATGCGAGTTACGAGATATTCGGCATTACGCTGCTTAGAGTCACATGTTGCGTGTCTCATGGCTCGGCAAGGAACGGTGCACTATTGTTGGCACTTTCATAGGAGGACGTTTGTGCGAGATGGTTATGGATTGGTCGATCAAACCCTCATTCCTGAAGAGGCAAAACTTCAAAGCATCTGGTACCCAGGGTTAAAAAACTCCAGAAAGAGGTTCAGCAGATAGAACCAAGTTGAATGCTGGCCTCAAAGACCCTTGATCTCCGAAAGATGCACCATACCAGCGCATGGAATTATCCTCAAGACCTAATTGGATCAGTACCAGTCAACCCTTCATGCGTCTTATAGGATATCACAGCTATCATACCGAAAGACGTCCTTGTCAAGGAATAAATAACTCTGCAACAGTCAAGATCCTGAAACACCAGCAGCTTCGAACACAAACGACGCCTCTTACGGGCCAAAGTTGCTCCTCACCTTCAGCTTAGACCTTCCGCTGAAAGAACAGACCACGCCGTCGGAGCGGGCTCAAAAAGGGGAGCCAAACGAAAGAAGGGGCAGAGATCATGACCAAGAGGGGATCGAAATCAAGGAATGGGCAACGTAACTGTTAGCCACCCCTCAAGCCGCGACAAGATTGCCAGGAGAGTCGCAGCTACATCACGAAAGCGTCGTCAAGTGATTTGGGAAAGAGATCGAATGTAAATTCCGCGACAAATCTGGTACGTCCCAACTGTATCACTCCTCGCTGCACGAACAATAACAATTCCCCTGTCACAACTCCGTACTCCCAAAAAAACAGTCGCACATCACAACATATCATAACCACCAAAAGTGGAACACCGGTGATCCTGCTTGAAGCGGGCGCTTCATCCGCCGCATCCCCCACTGCGAATATTCATCATCAGCAACGTCTAAGCATTCTGCAATCACTCTTCATGGTCTACAGAATCCGGACTCACAAGCTGTCCACTCAAGAAAACCCCCTTCAATTCACCCAACTGGTAGCATGCAACACGCCCGCTCTCTACACTATTCAAATCACCCTCGGGGTCAAAGGGTTCTGACGTAAACCCCAGCACTTCCATGTCTGGTTCGACAGCGCGGCTAAAATCGTAGAGAAAGGACGTGCTACTTCTAGACAGCAACGCACAGGAAGTGCAATCGCTGGCGGTCTACACATCTTGCTGGGCTGTTGTAGAATAATCTTATCCAGTGACAGGGACCAGTGCAGTCTTCTCAGCGCTAGTGCTTTGGCGATTCGCAGGAGAGAGCTCTATCATATATGTCCATGAACGAGGTGTTTGGCCCATCGGCTATCTCGAAGCACCTTCCCCGCGACCCGATAGATATATGGCGAAGACCGTCGGTGACGTACGGCTATCAGAAAGAGTCCCCAAGACCGCTGCGGAGTCGGCTAACTCCTCTCAACGTAGGCGACAGGAGCACGCAGAGTGGGATGGCGAGTCTGAAAGCGACGAATGCAGGGAAGAGGGTTGGGGTGGTCAATCACTGCCCCCTTGATGTCCCTGGTCCCTGGCACTAGACCTCCTGTCATGCAGCGCTCTGTCCCTGGGAGAGCGTATAGAGTGCTTGATGACAGGGTGATTGATGGACAAAGACGAATAATCAGCTGAGAAGATGGAAGGGCAAATGTTTGGCTTGTTCCGTCGACGTAAATGGAGGGTGAAATGAAGGCATGTAGAGCTTAGCTGACCTGATCAACTCTGGATGGGTAGCGTTTCTCATACCAAATCCATTTGGAGAGGATCAACGGCATCTAGAGTCGTGAAAACCATCTTGTTGGAAGATCGAAACTCCTAGATCAACGGAAAGAACACATGATTCTATTCCGCGAGCATCAAAGCATATACAGCCTGATAACCCGCAGATCACGAAACAGGCCCTCCCCCCAACCCCAACATCCCAACATCGAATTACCCAAGACCCCAAAACCCCGGTCCCCTTCCCTAAACCATCCCTCCCCACCCTCCCAACCCAGATCCCATCAAACACACCCCATCTCCCTCCTCCCCTCGGCCTCCAGCACCACAATCCTCATTCCAGCCCTTACCTCCCCTCCCCTCTCCACAACGCCCATGATCCCACACCTCTCTCTCTTCCTGCCACCTTCCCATCGATAACACCGTTTCAGCAACCCAACGCGAAACTCATTAATCTGCCCGCATGGTTTCCTGAGACCTGTGATGCGCACGATGGGCCCGCGGGGGAGGGTGTGTTTGTAGAGGCATGGGAGGAGGGAGGAGACGGTGAGGAGGGGGAGGAGCAGGGGGAGGAGGAATTTGTATGCCAGGGGGCGGCGGTGGAGGAGGATAGCTGTCGCAGCGGCAATGGCCACGAGCGCGGTGAAGATGGTGTGAAGTCGAGTTTTGGAAGCAGCGAGGAGGTACCCCAACGGCGGATTCACCCACCCCTTGCGGTGCACGAGAACCAGCCGGTCCGCCTCCCCCAGCCCATGGAGATCAACCCCCACAGTGGTGATGTTCTCGCCCATCTGCCCCGGAAGCACGGGGAGGTTGTCGTAGCCGCGGAAGGAAGGGGAGAGGAGGGTTTCGAGGGGGAGGAGGTGGACTTGTTTGTTGTTTGGGGCGAGGGGCGTCTTGCGCGCGTTGTAGGTGTGCTGGACGGTGGGGCCGCAGTGGGCGTCGTGGTGGACGCCGAGGGCGGCGAGGAGAGTTATGGAGGGATGGGGGCTTTTGGAGAAGGTGTGGGTTGGGGAGAGGGAGGTTGCGTGGACTGACATTGCCGGGCGGGGGTGGGACGGGTGGTGAGTTTGGGGCTGGTGGGGGGTGTGGAAGCGGTGGAAGCGATTTGTGAATTCGGGTTGGAAGGGGCTGCAGGCGGATGCGATACATGAGTGGCGGGGGAGGACAAAGGCTCTTTGTGTTGACGATCTGGATGTTTCGAATCTCGGCGGTGAAGAATCAGTGGCGATGCGACAATGCGATTGTTCTGCGGAGTACAATGCTTCGAACGGGGAGCTAAAGCTGGCGTCGATTTCGATCTCTCGATTTTGCTTTCAGATCTGCAGCGGTCGGTCAAGACTGAGAATGCCGTGCCTTGTGTTGTAGGATTTGCTATCAAGGGCAAATCATCAAGCAAACGACGGGCGATCGAGGAAAAGGATTCAGTCCCGTCGAGACCTTGAGCCCATGGAGCCGGCATACTGAGGGTAGGGTCTGACTCGAAGGGGGACGTCAATATCCAGGAGAGGATCCGCTTCTGCCCTATCCCGGGACGTCCCTCGAAGTGTTGAACCGGACAATGAGGGATCAATGGCGGAGAGACCATACCGGCTGTCTTTGCTGGACTGCACAGTCTGACAGATGTTCTTCCAGGCTTTGGTGAATATGTCACCAGACTGAGGATCAGAGGGCGCCATGACTGCTGCTGGTACTTGACTATTGTCAAATCCTGCGATATAGACGGAACGATAACTTGATTTAAAAAGAGCTCGAGTATGAGCGCAACATACTTCTATATAATTTTGAGATCTATGATGCTACGTAACCAAGACATAGATTCCTTGCGCCATGCGCAATAGCCGCCAGCAGGTCGACGGGCATTTGTCTCTTCATTGAGGTCTTCCACATCGCAGCATGTGTAGCCGCTGTAACGCCTGAGACATCTTGAGGTGGTACAGTAAGACTACGTGCATGACAGAATGCAGTCGCATCAAGAGAGTATAGCTGATAACCGCGAGAAAAGCCATTGGCTAGGATAATGGGGCAAGCGACCAACCATTATGAATCCTTGGACCCAAGTCGGAGAATTGTGCATTGTCTCCCGCATTGTGCCCGCATGCACATGGCGATATTCTCCTGCTATGGTCTTTCTTTAGCGCAGTGATCTCGATTGATCGACGTGCTGAGGTGGTAAAACATTCCATTAGTGCGACAGTAGTCGCATATAGACTGGGTAAGCGACGTCTCACATTATTGCGCCCTGAACTCTAAATGCACTCCTTCCGTATTGACGTCCCACTAAGAGGACTTCGGTAATACTCTATCTCAAATATCGAAGCGATAGATGGGGTCGCTTCAGATATCTCCGATTGTTTGCGTCGTCAGTTCTCACCTTTGTAACAGTCTGGGCAACGTGCATTGCCGGTGTTTCCTCTGCCTATAGCTTGTTACGACTCACATACAGATATTTTAAAAAGCCTCCAAATGGTGGACTGTGATTTGAACATGGATATGTAAGATACGGGAAAGCCATTGTAATGCAGAATGGAAATCATCGTAGCGTAGGCGATACTTGCACAAGATGGAATGATGTCAACATAAGAGCGATTTTTTTCCAACCTAAGGCATGAGAAAAGTGATGAAGAGACGACCACTCGCTAACGAGGGGCCTTGTTCCTGCATAGGGTGATCCATGAAGATCGAATGCGCAGTGCGCACCTATCGATCGAGCTCCCCTAGCTCAACATGCGGGGAAATGGGGGATCGGCTCGACCTGCTACGTACAGGGAGATAGTCCATAGGGTTTGTAGGGGTCGCATATCGGGACCACGCGTGGGCAAGAGAAGCACGTTGTGTAAGCCTTCGCTCACTGACCCAGGCCCCTTTCCAAGTCTCTAATGTAGATGCATCCAGGCCCGAGTCTCCTTCTTCGTGCACGTGGAGACTCTCTAGGTAGACTGCGTTACACCAAGGCGCAGGGATTGTTCGCTAAGGCGTTTCGCCCATACATGTACGTGGGAGGCGACGGTGATGCGCCCGAGGTCGCAGGCCTTGGCTGTAGCGGATATGCGAAGTCAGTAAGTCGCCAGGAAAGAGGGAGAAGATGATGAGGTACAGTCCTGCGGAGGACGGGATCGGGCTGTGGATCCTGACGCTCGACTTCTGTTCGAGTTTCTGTTCTTGACCCATAGCGCGACGCGAATGCTAGATCTCGTACAGAGTTCTACATGCATTCATACAGATAATGGAGATAACATCAACGGTATCAATGTGAGTGTGTTTGAATCCGGTGTCATACAACGAGCGATTCAAGATTGCAACAGTGCCAAGCCGTCGACGATACTTTGACTAATGGGGCTTAGATCCATCTTATCTCCTATCTCCGCTATCTCCTTACCGCTGATTATCGAGACTTGAACAATCTTTGCCCACGCTCCAAGATGAAGCACTACTTCCTTGTCGATAGTACCTGGGTCTTCCATGAAGCCTTCTCCCCGTCCCACAGTTCTCTGGTCATGGCTACCAATTATTGCACATGCAGCGCAGGTGCTCCTGGGAAACACCGCAGGATCGCGAGGCCATGGTGCGGTGGCGTCAGAAAATACAAGGTGCAGCCAAATTGGGATTGATATTATGAAAATTGGTGGCAATGCTGCAGACGCTGTCAGTGTCATGTTTTACATATAATTCTAGGAGGATATGGACTAATGGGTTGACAGCTTGTTGCAACAAGCCTCTGTGTGGGCGTCATTGGTGCGGCGCTGTTTGATACATGGAACGATTGAGATTCTGATAACCGGTTAGGCATGTATCATAGTGGTATCGGCGGGGGTGGCTTTGCTCTGGTTCGCGCACCCAATGGCAGCCATGAAGTTGTCGATTTCCGGGAGACGGCACCCGCTGCATCTTTCGAAGACATGTATCAAGGCAACGTGAACGGCTCTATCTTGGGTGGACTTGCTAAGTTCGTAAGCTCGCATTCACACTTACAATCGCTAACAGATAAAGCGGAGTGCCAGGTGATGTGCGCGGCTTTGAGTATATCCACAACCGGTATGGGGCTCTGCCATGGTCCCAGGTTCTTCAGCCTGCGATAGATGTGGCCAGAAATGGCTTCTCCGTCTCGGCGGATCTCGTTCGAGCCATGGAGTCTGCAAGCCGGAAAGACGGTTTCCTTACCAAAGATCCTACCTGGGCCATTGACTTTGCGCCCAATGGTACCAGAGTCGGACTGGGAGATATCATGACGCGAAAGCGGTATGCCACTACCTTGGAAGCCATAGCAAAAGGCGGCGCCGACGCCTTCTATACCGGAGCAATGGCCGAAGCGACCGTTGCTGCCGTAGCGAAAACAAACGGAACGATGACCATGCAAGACTTGGAAGACTATCAAGTCATCTCTCGCTCAATAATTTCAATCAATTTTCATGGCTATGACATCGCTGGCTGTGGCTCGCCCGCAAGTGGCGCCGTAGCCCTCAGCGTGCTGAAGACCGTTGAGGGCTACGATGGCTTTGGTCTAGCTCGCAATGTCAACATCAGCTCTCACAGGCTGGTCGAAGCCATGCGCTTCGCCTATGGCAAGGCAAGTGACACACAATCCTCGCTTGCTCAAGGGCTGACGGTTTTGCAGAGGGCAAGCCTTGGAGATCCCGACTTCATCAATGAAATGGAAGCCTTCGAGGCCGGTATCATAAATGATACGTATGCTGCGTTGATCCGAGCCAAGATATCTGATCTGCATACATTGAATGTCTCTGCATATGATCCGGATGGGTTCGAGAGCCATGACTCGTGAGCGATACTGGTATCGGAACCAATTTTCCTTGACATTTCTGACAAGGGGCAGTCACGGCACCTCACACATAGTGGCAGCCGACTCCTCAAGCCTGGCCCTTTCGTTGACCACCACCATCAACCTCTCCTTCGGCTCCCATGTCATGGTACCCGAGACCGGCGTAATCATGAACAACGAGATGAATGGTTGATATCCCGGTCCCTACCAATTTCCAGATAGGTGATCTTACGCCCACGCAGACTTCTCCATCCCACACGTCTGCAACAAGTTCGGCTTTGTGCCTTCTCCTGCAAACTACATCCGCCCCGGCAAACGCCCTCTCTCCTCTATCACACCGCTGATCGCCTCTCACCCTAATGGCAGCCTCTTTGCGATACTAGGCGCAGCGGGCGGATCGCGCATCATCACCGCCACCGTTCAGAATGCTGTTGACATCCTGGATCGGGGTCTGAGTGCGCATGAGACGCTGTTGCGACGACGACTGCATGATCAGCTCATACCAAACGAGATCACCCTCGAGTGGGGTTACGACAATGGGACTGTAGATTTCCTTAAAGATAGGGGCCACAAGGTGAGATGGGTACCACCGGGGTATAGCGCGTGTCATATCATCCGGACCGTGGGTAATGGCGGTTTAGAAGCTGCTGGAGACCCGAGGCAAAGTGACTCCGCTGGAATTGTCTTTTAGTGTTGTTATTGTGTCGCTTTTCACACACCTATAAGTTTTGACCTGGCCTGATACAAGTACGCCACGTGACGAGCATTACCTACAGGCTTCGTCGACAAGCTCTGTTCTGTCTCGGTCGTCAGGGTGACGTTCCAGTGAGGTTCTGTACAGAGTCTCGCATTTAGCATGCTAGAAATGGGAGGGCGCACTTGGAAATTGGAACGTGAGTCGCCTAGAACCCGCTAGAGGTCAATCACGATCACCTCCACGGGTACTTAGATTTGCAACATATATGAGAAGGTTGAGGAAGCTGTCTTCGAAGACGTGGCGCAGCGGATCACCTCGCGAGCCTGCTACCTCTCAAAGTCTAGTTCGTTCCCTCGGCAGCGAGAGTCTGAGACTTGGAGATGTCGATAAGACCATCGTGTCTGCACCCTATCCTAGTCATAGGCCCCTTTCCTAGTTGTGGCTGACGTAGGTAATGACTATTTGGTGCATTCTGGTCGAACAACACTAGTTTTCCGGTTCTGCTCCGGTTCTCCATCTACCGGCGGTTGACTGAGGCAATTTCGCGAAAGCTGCCTCAACCACCGCCAACATTGCAGCCTATTCCACTCGTGTATTTTCACTTCTTGCCTTCTACCTTACCAGTACACAAACCCATCCTTCGGAGAATCCAAGAGTCAAACCCAGCTGACTCTGAAATCCACTTCCATCATGTCACTTATCCGCGACCTCCTTAAAACTCTCCTATCATACTTCCACCGTCAGTACCGCCTGGCAAAAGCCAGCCATGCCGCCTACGAGCGCCTAAAAGATCCGAGCTGCGTCCTTCCTCTGGAGAAGCTCCCAACCGAAATCACGCTCATGATCGTGTCCCACCTCGATCCGGTGTCTCAAGTGTGCTTGAAGAAGGCCTGTCGACATTTCTGGCCAAACATACATGTGCCTAATAGAGAGCTATCAACGTTGGAGCGCGCTTTAATCCGGTCCTTCATCATGCACGACGAGTCCATCTCCATGTGTGACCGGATGGATCGCCGAATCTCTGAGTTATTATTGCTCGACTTAGAAGATGGGGTAAATACTAGAAACCAATACGGCTCGCGCCAGCCCCGTGCACGTCCACGTACGCGCTCGCCCCGACGGATTAGCAACTGTTCAAGAGCCACTTGCTATATAGACATACGGTTGATGGAGATAGAGCTCGGACAGAGGGAAGTAGAGACACAGCTGCGAGCGCAGACGCGACGTCTACGCCTTGTAAGCACATATATGGCAGCCAGTACGCCTGCTTGAGGATAGCATCGTGGGTAAACTCGTCAGGGGTTAAGCTGATCTGGGATCGACTGGATGATCTCGCAGTCGAGAGGCGCAGCTCGTTTGTGATTGCTGTTGTACAAACACGGCGACCAGATATGATGGTTCTGCGGTTCTATGTTACTATTGTGCGGGCAATTCTATAGGCTTCTATGGTATCATGATTTTCCTACATCGGGCACCGATCTCACAGATTGAAAAGAGTTGAAGGAAGGACAAGGTTCGAGGAAATGATAACATCCACCTTTGTTCATGCGTCTCGCATGTCCCAAATAAGCAACCTCTGCGCATATAAACAAAGATGTCCGGGGCTGTGTCTTTTAGATTGACTGATGGTTATGTTAGGAGATTTGCAGCGGAATCTCGCACGGGAAATTTGTCCTTCGAGGATACTTCTTCAAGAGAGATGACTTGAAAACCCATGATTCAACGAGCATTTGTCAAGGAAGTTGCCTTCTTCTTACTTAGTCGAATCGTTGCCACAATCATTACAAGCTTGCACTATCATAAGATCACGGATGAGCTGCTCTGGCTTCCCATTCCCACAAGTAACTTGTTTGAGAATAAAAGCAGATGGGCCCTGATATGCATCTCCGCGCAGCAGTCCGAGCAATCCACTTCCCATAACCAGAGGTCACAATTCACCATGTAATGTTCCCAGCAGTGGCAATGATTGAGCAAAGGCCTTCATCCTGAACCCCCCATCACAATCACTGATTAGCCATAATTCAATAAACTCCATCAACACTCCCATCACCTCCAGCATTACCACACTATTCCCCCCCTTCTCATTCACAAGCCCACCTCATTCACAAGGATGACGTAAGCGAAACACCGCCCCCATTCTCCCATTCTCCCAATATCCACTCTCTTCTAACATCTCCCTTCCTCCCTCCCTCACATCTACACCTTCCCACCAACAGCACCCTCCTTAAGCCTCGAACCAGAAAACCATTCTTGTTCAAATCCATCGAAAACCATCAGAAAGGACAGCAACTAGAATACTCACACCATGCATCTCATCACCACCCTCACGCTCTCCCTCATCACCTCCATCTCCGCCTTCAGCATCACCCTCGATGGGCCGGGCACCTTTTTGCCTCCCCCAAAGTCCGTCGTCGTACGTACCTTTCCCTCCTAACCACCAGCATTCCTCCATACCTTCTCCCTCATACCCTTCACCTCACCAACCGATCACCCCCCACACCCACACCCTCCCGACCACACTAACCGCCCTCCCCCCCATCTAGCTATCCGCCCTCCGCGCAGTCGCCTCCTCCCAAGTGACCTCTCCCCCCCTCGCCTCCGCCCTTCGCCAGCTGCCCCCCTCTCAGATCGCAGGGCACAACATCCCCTCGGACATCGCGCTCGCGGCCGACCAGATCATCTACTCTCACGACCTGTCGCACTTGCCGGGGTGGTTGAGCGCTGCGCCTACTGATGGTGTGAGTCCACCCTTTCCTTTTTCTCCCACCTGTTCTTCGCCCAATCCGCCGAGGCTTCGGGGCGTGGCCTTGTGGACTTCGCTCCCACGCCCCGACGTCCTGCCCTTCAATCCTTTTTCTATCTCACGCCCGTTCCTTACCACCTATTCTTCCTCGCTTCACCGACTGATACCCACCCAGCCAATCGCCAGCGCCCTCAACGCCGACATCGCCTCCGCCGAAGAGACCCGCATCAACGGCGCCAGCAAACTGACCGCCACGGGCAGCGCTGCCAGTGCGATCCTGGCGTCTGCCAGCGCTGAGAACGGCGGCTCCAGCTTTGCTGCGACGACGCTCAGCTCTAGTAGTACAGTGACGAAGATGGGTACGAGCAGCACAACTTCGAGCGGGACGAGTACGGTGACGAGCGGTGGGAGCACGACTACGAGCTCGAGTACGCAGACTAGCTCGGTGAGTTCGAGTGGTAGTACAGGAGGGGCGCAGGGGGGGAAGGCGACGGGTGTGGTGGTGGCTGCGGGGATGCTGGCGGCGGGGGTGGTGCGTGTGGTGGAGGGGCTTTGAGGGGGCGTAGGGAGGGCTCTGCGGGGTGGTTGTGGGAGGGAGCAGACTGCTGGATGGTGTTAGGGAAGGGGGAATGTAAGGGGGGGGGGGTGTATTATTAGACCTACAAGAAGCATGCGATTAAGCTTTTACAAAGGGGTGGAGCAATAAAACAGATTTAAAGATCTGACGTGTGCTCTGATTGAAACTGTATGTGTGAAGCAATTTTCGTTAACTTACTCGCGAGGTGCGGATATCAGGCGTTGCTCCCCCTTCTCGTTGAACGCTCTGCTTCTCCCTCAGGCAAATCAGATTTCAGATTCAGCGACAGCAAGACGCTGACAAGAAATGAGGGGTTAGGTCTTCTCATCATCTCGCGTTGTAGCAGCGATAGCCCTTCAATAGATGTCGAGTATTGTCTCGAGATTCAGCGGTAGGATAAGAAAGCGAAGCAGAGTATGAGAGTTGTGGGAAATTGGGGTGGTAGTGTGGGTTGTGATTCAGGTTGGGTGTGTGGAGTAGGTTCTGAAGGCTTGTTGGGTGGGACGTGGAGTGGTGGCGTTTACTTTCTCCTTCTGATGATTCTTGTTTCGGTGCTCTCTCTTTTCGTGGCTCCCATCTCTCGCTAGCCCTCTCTTTCTCTTCCTCCTTCTTCTTCGATCCTCTTCATTCTCCTTCTCGCAATTCTGTTGGTCCCTCATCTCTTTCCAGTGCTACCCCCTCTGTCAGTCGCCCTTTTCGTCCCCCAACTTGTTCCTTCCTCCCCGATTTCCGTGCTCCCGTTCCCCTTTTCCTCTCTCATTTCCAGGCCCCTGCCAAGACCATCAAGATCCAAAATCAGCCATGCTCAATCTTTCTAACTTTTTCAGGACAAAGAGAGCTCTCGACGTTCAGACCATCTTTCTCTCTCTCCCAATCCGACTCTCTGCACCGCAAGCTCTTGTATCGACACAGAGCGTAGAGATGCTGATTATGTGAGGTTGTGCGTGGAGAGCAAGATTGCTGGGATGTATAGAAGTCTCTTTGTTGTGGCTTCTGTTGACTTGATGGGGGACTGGAGATAGTTGAGTTGTCGATACGGCGACTGGCAACTCCACGGATTAGAGCAGGTCCAGGTCTGTAGGAGCGAGTTGAGGGATGAACGATAAGGTATTGTTCCAGAGAGATCGGAACAGAGGCTGACACCGGCGATGATAGGTTTGACGAACTGGAAGCCCACGAGGGAGGCTGCAGGGATAAGGCCGGCTGAAGATTGCATGAGTGTTAGTTCTGGGTCTGCTAAGACAGCCCTATTGGCTCCAGGCCAGTGGAGACGGCGCTTGGTAGGCAGAGAGGTGCCGAGAGTGACCCATCTTCCACGCTCTCTGTACATAGCATTTTGGATCTCCGTGCACGACAGCCCGTCTTTGCAGGCCTGATGTAGAGGTACAGGATGTTGGTAGGAGTGACGGAAAGGCTTTTGTCGTAAACCTGACTTGCCAAAAGACCGCATTCGTGATATCTCCGAATGACGTGTTGGGGAGCCAGGAAACAAGTCGACACGTGAAAGCGTTGAGCGGCTGCTGAAGGTCCACGATTTTGGTAGCTGAAGAGGCTCTCAGAACATCTACAACAGATTCGCATGTTGAGAAGACAGCTTCAGTGGTCGCTTAATGCATGCTCACATATATCGCGGAATTGAGGTCGATGCTCTGGCTAATTCTGGTCCTGTCTTGTTGCTCTGCATCCGTAGTTTGCGTTACCTCACAGAGTATGTTAAAGCGTTCGTACACAAGCGGCATAGTTGTCACTCGTCGACGCTAAATGGATCTCTAAAGCCCATCAACGACAGCAGTTTTGCTACTTTCATAAAAAGGATAAACTAGATTACGAGTTGTGAAAAGGTTGTATAATATCAGAATAGTCGTGGGTCGCCAAAAGCTATTGAGAGTGACAACGGCCGCCAAGTCGCTAGGAAACGTAGCAAAGTGAGCGCTGCAGCATATACCGCCCTGATGCGGTTCTTCCTCATGGAGAGTCTTCCTGGATGTAAATTTGGCCTCCAAGAAAGGGACCTTTTCTTATCAATCGGAATAGTTGGAGGGCTCAGAACCCTAGCTACCGCTGTACGTTCTCTAACATTTTCATAGTAACCATGACCAAAATAGAAGGAAGGCAAAGCCAAGCCAGAACCCTGAGAAATGTTTCTTGTTTTCTAGGACTAAATCTTAGGTGTGACTCAAATATCTTTTCGAGTGCTTCATGGAAGTATGACAGCGCAACGAAAACGGCGGTAAAACTGAAGCAGAAGATAAGCGTATAAGTAGCTGACAACCCGACAGGCGACCAGATTCGTACGACCTGCGTTGTAACAGTGAGTGTGAGTGTGAAGACCACAGAGACGCTGGTAATTAGCATGAGTATCAATATCCAAACCCATTCGAACTCATAATACTTGGCGTCTTGATCTGGCTCGTTTTTCCTCGGAGAAGAACCGTTGCCCGATGCCGAAAGCGATGTGTTGTGGGTTTCCGTCGGTGAATCCGAGTGCCGTAAGATTCTAGGATTAATGCTGTCTAATTGTTCTTCCTCAGTCTGAATATCGGTTCCCGTTCTTCTGACGATGAAAGGATCGACTGGTGGATCAGAACTCGTCCGTTCTGGCATCGCCGCTTTCGGGCCCCACTGGCCCACGCGCAACAGCCTTAGCTGAACCTTATTCTTGACGTAGACGTCGCCGTCACTAGCGGCGCCTTGATTCTCAGGAAGAGGGGACAAGGTTTTTTCGTAGTAGGTTTCCCCGATGCTCAGAAGAGGCAACACTAACAACAGAACTGGGAATAATTGGCCAAAGCCCCACGTGTTCTCCGAGTCGTCGCTATTGTCGCCATTGTAAGCTTGAATGTAAGCTCGATAGTAAACTCGAGTGACATAGAGGTTACGAGTTCCCCAAGCAAGGGCAAAGGCCAGCCAAAGCATCTCCCATAACATAGACTCGGAGATATCAAGCAAGGCTCGCAGTAGTATGCGCAGGGTTTCCAGGAGCACATACGCTGAGACCCAGTGACTTTTGAGGATCTTTGGAGATGGCTTCGCAACGCGGTTGAGAGCATCGTCCCGCAGAATGCGAGACTTTCGGCTTGGTATTGTTCGTATCCAACGTTTGCTGAAAGCTGTAGCTTTCTCGGAGAGCTTGACAAATCTAGTCAGGTATCCAGAGACCAGGACAAAGAGAGATAGGATCATAGTATTGGTCGTCACAGGATCCTTAGTATATTGCGTGGATGGATCCCGGGAGACTAGGCCATGGAAAAAGCAGAGAGCAGGAACAGTTAGGTTTAGGTCGCCCCCAGCAATATCACTTGAAATCCAATAACCATCTCCCGTTGGTACAAGAGCGACTCCGAGCATCGTGACTGTGACAAGCATAAGAAGTGACCTCCAAAGACGAGCAGCCTTATTGTTTTGAAAATATTGTCGTAGTATGGTTAACGTTGTCAGATGCGTAAGTGAGGAGAACCAAGCAAGATAGACCAGAATCTGCCAATGGAAGACTGCAATGCCGTTTTCGTATTTCAACTGTGCATAGCCACTGCTCAGCAAAGCAATGCCTGTAACGACTTGCTGGCCACTAAACATAAGAATGGCACGACGGAGTGTTAGTTCCAATCGCCGTACTGATTTCAGATACTTCCTGAGCGAACATTTGGCAAGAACCACTTTATCAATTTCGTTGGTAAATTTCTCTTCAACACAACCCGTCAAATAGTATACAATGACGAAGAGGAACGTAAAGTAGGCGGTCGCCAAGAAGCCTATGAGAACACCAATGCCCGCGACATCCGGGTTAGGCACGAAACGTGGTATCTCGCCGCCGTGGTACACGTAATCGCATGCGCCACGAGTCTGGTTAAACATACTTGAGTCGCCGAAGTAGGATCTCAGGGAGTGAATGACACTTGATTCTATCAGGTGAAGGAGGACCAACCTCGCGTATAACAAAGGGTGATCAGAGCACAAGGCTACGCTTCACAGCCTCACTGCACTGTGCCTCAGTCAGCCCCTGACGTCATGATGCAGAAGTGCAGACGTAAGAATCAGGCGTAATGACAGGGCTAGGAGACCCATTGGCCACGGAATCTCCGTATCGCATGCAGATCACGCTCTCAGCCTGATGCAGCAGCATCTTTGCAGGATCACCGCACACACTCAGCTGCTGTTTGGCTGTCATTAATCTTGACGGAAAGGTCTATCATCACCGATACACAATCGAAGCACTATGTTGGTGGTTGCGACTCGCGAAGGTGCAGCTGCATCGACCCTCCGGTGGTTTGTAACACAGCCGTTGCCTTAGTATTCAGACGATATAGAAAGATTATTGTAGCAATGCGGCGCTTGACAGTGCGACGCTCGATTTAATGCGTCGCGACATTAAGCGTCGCATTAATAAGTGTCACATCATTAAGCGTCGCATTTGTACAATAATCTTTCTATAGAGTCTGAGAGCGAAACCTGAAAAACCTGTTAGAATTGAAAAATAATTTCAACGTTATGTTCGTTATACAATACAATCTTAATCACTACATTTTACATCAACTAGACTATATTCGTCACTAGATTTTAAAAAGTTTTAATTATCTATAATTAAGATAAATACTAATAGTGTGTTGTACACATGTGCCAGCATCAAAGCAAAAAAGTTTTTTTTCATTTTTTAATGCTGACAGGTTTTCGAGATGCCGCCCTAAGATGATCTTATGCGAAAAAAAAAGTTCTGTTACCTTACTGTATGCAGTTAGCATCTTGTCGAACTCAGCAGTTGCACGTGATACGGTACATAGTCATGCGAAATAATAAGTAAGCATAAGGTCTGACTACTGAGGCAAACACAGCCGAACAGAGTGGCTGAAGACCTGCTAGTCCATATTGGGCTGCCTTGCCGCGCCTGGGCGTGGTCAGGGGTAATACACACAGTCCAACCATAGGTGTTTGGGAGTGCTGTTCAGAACGAGGGGATAAGACATTGTAGTGGTTGAATTCCACGACTGGTTCCTGACTCCCGAGGAGGTGATGCTGGTTTGAAACCATCACGCTAGGCATTGGAGGGCGGAGAGTGCTGTTTATAACCAAGTCAAGGTACTTCGGTAAATTGATACTGCGGCCGACGTTGTACGAGTACGATGGACGCAGCTTTTCCCTTGTGATGTCTTTCTTATAAATCTCTTCATGATTGAAAGAGAACTTGATGCTCGCATAGTATACTCCCAGCGCCCGCTCGTTTCCTATTCATTTCCCAAACAAAGCCATACAACCTATGGAGCCAAAGGTGTCAAGTGCATTTGCATTCTCGCTGGCGTCTTGCGTCTTCCTTCTTAGCTTGGTCACCGGCGTATATACTTCGTGCTCCTCAAGCATTCGCTTTCGCTCCTCATTCGGCTTCTGGGTCGCATTGGCTGCTATATCCAGAGACGCTAAGGCGACCCGCCTGGTCGAATTGACCGACTTCTCGTTGGACTTCATGATCTCTTTGATAACTTTGAGCTCTTTGGTGAGCTCAGAGATGGTCTTGTGCAGTTGTCCAATATCGTTCTCGGATTGGTCGTGCGATTGCGCTCTCTTCGCCATCACCTCGATAGGATCCTCTAGCGAGTCGTTGATCCACGAATCGGCAAGTCGTCAAGGGGTCAAGTCGTCAATCACTGCAAGACTTGGCACCGCATTGGCTGCTACTTCAAGGGATGCTAACGCGGTCCGCCTCGTAGAGCTAATCAGCTTCTCATTGGACTTCATGATATCCTTGACTTCCCTCAGCTCCTTCGTGAGCTCAGAGATGGTCTTGTGTAACTGGGCGATATCGTTCTCCGAGTGGTCATATACCTTGGGACCCTTGAGCTCCTCTAAATGCTTCTTGGCCTCCGCGTTCGGCTTCCAGGTAACCTGGTTCCTCCTGTCGACGGACTTGGGAACGAACCATCGGCTCCTAAAACGCGATATCATTGCTCGATATCTGTCAACATTTGCCAATTGGTCCGCTGGTAGGCTTCTATCAAGACTCTCTAAGTCGGCTTGGATATGCTGGAGTACCTGTTTTTGCAATGTCAGTATTCCGTCTTTGCGTTTAGGGATCGAGATTTGTAACATGCTTGGGGAAGAACATTTACTAACCTCTTCGTATTTGCCGCATACTAGTTCGTCAAGAATGCCACAATGCATCAATCGGTTACGACAAGCGTACTGCCGTATCTCCCAGAAGCCTTGTTCGTAATCCTCTTCCTCAACAACTCTCATCGTTCGCTCTAGCTCCCTGTGCAGAGGCTTTGCTGGCTCGTCACCAATGCTCCCATCGTTCAGCCATTGTGTATGGTCGGCACTACTTCCATCCCAGTCAGCGAATGCGTTCAAATCGTCAAGATATGAAATCCTGATGTGGGGGATCAAGTGATGCACAGAGTCAGCTCACATTTCTTCGTCTAACTTCTCCACAATGTGTATCCAGAACATGTCTTTAAACCTTGCCCCTTTCACCTCTTTCAACTGCTTGCATAAAACGCTTGCGTAATCGCCCATTTTGCTGAAAACGTCATAACGTTGAAGCTTCTTTCCATCTGCTTCCCGTTCCTTCCCATGGGCCTTTATGGCGACAATATCCTCTACTTCTCGAAGAAAAGCCTCTCGATCGTAGTCGGTTCGGCCATGTTCCAACGCAATTTCGGCTTGTCGTGCCAATAGGCCAAGGATCTCTTTGGTGGCTGGAGATAAGTTGCGATTTTGACCCGCAAGCAACTGGAGATCCTTGGAGTCAGCATTACGCCTTTCCGTCGGTAGATTGAACCACGGGATATATTGTTGGAGCAAATGTCGCTCGAACACGACTCAGGACTCTTGATATGTTCAAATGGGGGCACAGGTGCTCAAAAAGATGACTCACACAGCCGCTGTAGATCCCCTCCAGCTCTTTGGCCTTTGCTGGTGGGCCGCACTTCATAATGGCTTGACGAGGAGTCAAGAATGGTCAATAGAGCTGTACAGTTGGTCGAATTGATGGAAATGTGTAATGCTTCCCTAGTAAGAGGATCGTGATAATACTTGATGGGCTTGAATGGATTATATACACTTACACAAAGAGGGCTGAGTCATTTACTGAGCAAGTTATCTTAGAATTGCTCACGCTAAAGGCGCCACAATTGTCTTCAACGGGAGGCGCTCGGAAGACCACATGAAGGGCGTTACCGCGGTAACTCGGCTCGCGATCTCTGGATCACCTGCCAATCTGAAGGCCCTGGAAGGCATCTGTGAGCCTGGGCTTGCCATTGCGAGGACTTTTCGCTCCAGCCTCTATAGTGATGGATCGCAACGGAGACCGACCAGGACTGTCGAAAAGAAAGTCCTTGCTTTTGGGCATCCCGTCCTGCCCGTTCAATTCCCCCAATTCGTGACAGGCGTACGGACAGTCGAGTCGTATCCCGCTATCGCCATTTTTAGGCGTAGAAGGGCCCAAATCCCCCGTTTTCTAACCGATCTAGGATGTCTTTGGTGGAATATTTCGGATTCCTCGGATCGTAGTATATTGTTACTACCATACCTCGCTCCGGTGTACGACCAGTCGGTAGACTGTGTCTTATCCACGCTCCTGGAAGGATCGAGCTACTCACGACCGCTCTGAGGCTGTTTTCCGGCGCTGAGAACGCTGCCAAGCCAATCAGGATCGCTAAATCGCCTATCAAGCCTGCAGACGTAGTTGTGGCAGGGATTGCTTGGCCGTTAGGAGTCGTGCGTTGATAATTGTATTCATGAGGCAGCAACTGTCCCATCCATGTAGGGGATCCGCGGGCTGCAAGATGCTTTTCCTCTCCGGAAAGATTGATAGCTGAATAGGTGGCACTCGTATGTGGCTTGGGGATGTGATCGAATCTCAGAACTCTCCATCCTGGATCGTAAGAAATAACATCTTGAAATAGAGCGTTGAAATCGACTGCAAGCAGATGATCTGTGTCATCTCTTTGACTGAAGATAGTGACCGCACTGTGCGCTGTCTTCAGGCTGGCGATATTAATCGAACCATTCTGCATCGTCGACATTCTCCCACCATGCCATCGGAAGTAGACAGCATCTTCTTTGTCAAAAGCCGTTCGTCGATCTGGGGGTAAAAAGAATCCGTGCTTATTCTCCGTCGAGCGCTGCGGTTGAACGATATAATTTGGCCGTAAACCTTCTATTTTGACCAGAAAGGACGGAGTTGCAGGTGAAGGATTTACAGATGAAGGATTTACAGATGAAGGAGCCGCTTTTGCCTTTCCTGAGACTGGAATTCGTCTGGGGCTTGATGGACCACCTTCAGTATGGCGATTCGCTCTTAGGCTATCACTGGATTCTAGGGAAAGCTCGGAAGCTCGGTGTTCATCGATGATTGTTTGTGTCGGAAGAACAGGTCGTGATCCAAAACGCAACTCTATATCGTCGAAGACCTTATACGCGGGTATAATGTAGGCCAATCCAGATGTCACATCGCCCGCCACAATGTGCCCAAAGATATCGCCATTTTGTGCATTGACAACCCAAGATCCGCAGTCTCCGAGCACTTAACATTGCATTATTAGCAAGATCTATACAAAAAAGGTAAGAGCCAACCTACTCGTTTCCCGTTCCAACTTTACAGCCCACAACTCTTGGTAGGTGCTGGAATTATCCAAGCGAATATAATACGCGTTGCTTATCATGGTTCCTTTGACTATACCTGTAGTCCCAGTGGCAGCAAGCACCTCACAATTTGCGGCGGCGGTCGCGATCCGCTGCAAAGTCAATTTTCCATTCCCGGGTATCGCGATGCGGTTTGTTTTAGGCTCTATAGTATAAAATCGCAATAGCTCGTAATCTAGATCATTTGGCGGGCTGTCCTCAGAAATTCTCGCTATCATGATGCCTGGCTCCAACGTTTTCATGTCGTTCATCCCTGGGGCCTCCAAATGTGAGTCGTGATCCGACGACCTCATCGAGCTTTCAATTGGTAAGGCGCTTGAAGAGTTAGTTGGGAGCCAGGCCGCTTGCGTCCGCGGGGAGGTTTGTTGATTGTGGCGAAACGATGGCGTAGCGGTGTTGATCTCTATGGACGGATTAGGCTCGTTCGCTTCGTCATGCAAGTCAGCTACATTGCATCACAGCCTTTACAAGGTGACTTCACCTCTATCGGTAATCTCAGCATCTTGGTAATCTCCTTCGTCTGAGTCTTCATCAAATGCCAATATCTCGTCGCTCCTAGCGACGGGCCCAAGAGGCTCCTGGGGCTTGTACCGGCCATGCTGTGCTGTCAACCCGTAACAGATCCCACCGACGCTTACAAGGCCCGCCAACGTAGCAGGTCTGATATTGCCGAAAGAGATAGACGCCCCACAAGCGACGTCATAACCACGGTGGATGTATACATAGGGATCCTCAGGAACTGTGAGAGCATACTGAGGGTTAGGATAGATGCGCCCTTGCTCTTGTTCTTGCCCTTGGGTTCGATAGATGGCGGGCATCCTGTCTAACGTCTTGATCTTGATACCTGGGTAACCGTTAAGTAGCCCGCTCTGCTGTAGCAGCTTTTTGGCCCGGGTTCTTTGTCGCCTGCTTTTCGAGCTGAATACGATGACCGGTTGCGAAGTGCTGGGACCTCTCCCTTCCATCCACAAGTTGAAGCCAGTCATCCTTGGCTTATCCTCGTGTTGTTCCAGTAACTCTTTGTTGTTCTCTAGCAATTGCTTGATGTGCGGGTATAGCTCTTTCATTGCGTCGCCAGCGGGGCCCAGAGCCTCCCAGCACTGAGTACCTCCGATGTTGATAGTACATAACTGTCCCACAGACTTTTCGGGAAACTCCCAAGTTGTTGAGCTGCTACCAAAGAGCATGTTGCAGGGAGCAGTGGGTGGAGGATCTGTCTGTTTTAAGCCAGAAGGATCTACGAGCTTCGAGGGAAAACTTGGTTCTGAGGGGCGATTGTATAATGGTATGAGAATATCCATCCAAACGTCTATGGGATAATATCCCATGCGTTCGCATCAGTGGGCGCTGATCTGCTCTGCGAACCGTATGGAAACCCTTCTGTTGGTTTTTCCCATGCTATTTGACCATGCCACTGGTATCTTGTCAGCGGGCCATCCCCGATCATTCAGTCCATCGCCACATCATCATCACCCTGTCTCAGAGTCGAAAGCAACTCACTCTTTATTCAGCCTGCCCTTGAACTCAGCACCTTGCTCAGTGGAACTCTTTATCGTCCAGAAAGATCGCGCGTTATGACCGTGACTTGAGTGGGAAGCACAGCAACATAGGCAAGGCTCAATAAGGGGGGTGACCTGGGTGATGCCTCATGCAGCCAATGCCGCCGAAAGGAGCATAGCTCGTCTGCAGAGTACTGCACAGCCTTGGCCGTTCTGGACGTAAAAGCCTATGCTGATGCAGTGTGACCGCCGCGGCCCAATAGAAAGTGTCTTCAGAATTCTGGGGCATAAAAGGGCCAAGATCTTCGTGGGGCTGATCGTTCGGCGTGCGACCTGGCGGACGGAGGGCGGGCTCAGACCACCCAAAGAAAAGAAGACACCTACTTCACCACTGAACCAACGCCGTTGATTATCGAACCAAATTCATGCAACCAACCTCCATTGACACGCAAAATACGACTGTTCAACGATGCTTAATCTGTGGCAGCCGAGCTGAGGCTGCATTGCTTCGAAGCTAGACCTCACCACTTGGCGACACTCGAGTCGTGGGGACTGGTCACTGGTGCTCCATTACTCGGAATTGTGAATACGTTGTCCGGCACTATCCAGATCAATCATTGGCTCAACATAGATTCACTGAACAATTAGCGAAGACCCCCAGTAAAGAACATCAGCACCCAACAAGCCTACAACGATCACTCTATATAAAACAATAAGGCTTACTCTCCTTGAGCATGACCGTGAACACGTCGCTGGATCCACTTGATTGGCCACTTGCATCAACGCACTCTCTCGCATTGTCTGTAAGAAGAGACATTATCAATGAAATCTTCAATCTCAGCCTTGCCGAACAAGACTTCCGTTGCCGAGATAATGGGCTCACGGCCTTCTTCGATGACTGGTTCGAAGAACAGTGCGAAGCAGCGGCAAGTCAGCTTTCGGTGCGAACACATCGAGAGCTTCTACAAGTCGTCGCGCACATCCAGTCAACCGACAACCGAGAGCATCGATCAATGATCGCCGAAAAGCTTCGTACCAGTTCTTCAACAGCCAAAACCCCACCAGAGCTAGCCCCAATCAATGCATCTCTCACGCTCGCAGTCAGAATCTGGCTCTCGACGTCTATCGACTCTTTACAGCATTTTGTGACGCCAGGGCACTCCGTTTTATGGAATAGTGGACGGTCCCTTGGTGATGCAATAGAGGATGCATTCTCTCCAAAGGGGCAGTCCACCGAAATGATCCAGCTCCCCAAGGCCTTCACCGCAGCCAATCTGGAGAAGATTGCCGGCATTCAGGTGCAATGGACAAGCAATCTTGCGGATCACTTGTCGATGAAAGATGACGATACAAAGGTTATTCTCTTCCACCAAGCTTCGTTCCTAGAGCTGCATCGAGAATCTATGTGGTATGTGAAAAGTCCTTTCTTCTCTTTCATGCGCCAGCACAATTGGGTGATCATTCAATCGGCAAGCCTCCGACACGCCTTATGATGCTTCCTTTCCAGAGTCACAACCGAGAACCTGCCAGTGCGTAAGCTGGGTTGAATCAGCTGATGCCATGCAGCACAAAGCTCCCCCAGGACTTGATAGACGAGACATTGCGCACGCTCGGCCTGCTCATTCCATCTAGCGACACTCGGTCACGCAAATGGTTCCGCAAGAAGCAAGAGGAACTGCATCTCGATTCGAAAGCCGGATCATACGGCTCGTTCAACGCCACAGCGCGACAAATCGATAATTTTCGCTACTGGCGTGACCGGCTCGTGGTGCTGAAGCAGGCTTTCGACGTCTCAGAGCCGCATAAATTATCCCTCTGGTGGCATGATGACAGGAAGAAAGTGCAGTGGTATACGTTCTGGATAGCTGCTTTGGTGCTGATATTGACGATTGTCTTTGGTTTGATTCAATCTGCCGCTGCAGTTGTTCAAGCGTGGGCTTCGGTAAAGGCGTTGGGGAAGTCTTGACTGGCCGACAGGAGGACTCGAAGGGATGTTCAGGCCTTGTCGAATTATTCGTTCAATTGGCTCCCGTCCCTGATGCTGACACCCGTCGATGGTCAATATCTAGTACAGTGTCTTCAAGCGAGGTGATGGTCTATCCCCGCCGTCCCCAACTCAAGCCAAGCGGTGGTGCCCTGCTCTCTAATACCTCGCACTCTAGTCTTCAGGTGTCTCCGATCCAGCAGATTGTCCTGAGTGTGGCTTTGCGTTCGCGAGACTCACGGGGAACGGCCAACCCTTCATGTTATATGGAGTAGTCTTAGCCGGCGAAGAGAGCATCATTGCAGGCCCGATAAAATTTCTTAGTCAGGGCTCGCGAATAATGGACTGAGATTAAGCTGCACATTTTATGCTGATGTTGAAGGTTGGAACATTGACGAGAGCTAAGACAAATAGGAGATGGCGTCGGAAATCAGTCGGCCCGCACTCCAGCCTTATATGTCTTGGCACTAAGAGACGAGGCCCCAACGAGTCATGACGGCATTCGTGAGTTGACCGGTCAACTTATTCACGTTATTCGGCTATACAGTGGATGATGAGTAAGTCAAGAATAGATGGAGCCACAAGGAGAGGATCCGGGTGGACCATGCCGAATTGACTATGATGTCAGGCGGCCAGCTCAGCCCGCTCTATTCCAACCTTGGATGCAACATCGAGGCTGACTTGTTGCCTGCTATCTACCCGTCGTCACTGAATTTATGGTGTTGAAGGACATTAGCAATCCGTTGGGACTCAACTATACGTGAGCTCACGTCAATTATCGGCTCTCGATGGAAAGAGTGGCAATCACCACTCTTCCCTTGGAGATCCTTCTCCTCGTCCCGCAGCATCTCCATGACATCGAAGACTTCGTCAATCTTTCCTCCACCTGTCGCAAGTTTCATGATGCCTGCTCCACCACCTCTCCGAGAGTAATACTCCGACTAGCGGCCGCATCATCACGCATTTTCTTTCGTCCAGACCCACACTTCCTCATTGCTGCAACAGTTCGCCAGGTCAGCGATTGGGCCTTGCTAACCTCCGAAAACACCGAAACTCTCCGTCATGCAATGCAAGAAGGCGTGTACAGTCTACTAGACCTCTGCGTCGACAAAGCGCAATTGTCAGTGGACGACATCCGACGACTGCACGCTACCCGCTTCTCCCTCACCAACCCCATTTCCGACACGATTGACCGCTGTGCGGGTGTTCGATGGACAGAGACGCCCGATTTTTGGACTGGGGGCGTTTCGAATCCTAACACCACATTTCTCGAGCCGACAAGAGCGCTCTTCCAGATGATCATCTACGGGAATTGTTTGCTTCGAGTATGTCCGCGTATCTGGAGCCGGAATTGGGACTTCCTAGGTTCGACCACGAGTTTAGGATGGACTACATCAAGTACTGTATCCCTGACAAAATGTGTAAAAGTTATGAGGGTATGCCGGTTCTGCCTATTGGACCGTACGCTGAGCGGGACAATGCATCGAAGCACAATGAATTGATGCTGGAAGAAGAGCTCGATCAACTCAGTCTGGATCGCCTCCTAGGAGAGTGCCGCACCTGGACCGAAGCATAGAGTTCCGTACGCGAGGAGATTGGACCGGATTTCGAAGAAGGATGGAAAGAACTGATGTGGCAGTCGGCAGTGCAGATCCAGGGACTTGAGGGGTTGGAGATGCTGAGGCCTGGAGGGGTTGAAAGATGGCGGTCGAGGCTGGAGGCGATCAGGAGCGCTATTCGGGGTATGGAAGCCAGACACAAGCCGAAGCAGCCAAGCTACGCGCGGGTTTTGGAGAGCCCTGACATGGCGGCCGAGACCAGCCTTGCCATTTACGGCCCTTGGGCACTTAGATGAAGCTCTCATATCCAACTGCGTCAACTCTCAAGATCGAAACATTAGATTTCGCGTCCCTCCTCACCCAAGCAAGTCACCGCATCGAAGTGCCAAACGTACCCATGCCAGAGCGACTCGCTTGGTGAAGCCCATCAGCTGCTCATTGGATTGCATTTGCGAATTACTCGTATTACAGGGACAAACTTGCGTCGACGAATGGGCGGATGTCCAAGATACTTTCTGCCACGGATTGAGCGCTAGGAATCCGGTCTGAACCCCAGACCATGCACCATGGATGGTCGTCGTTGTCGAGAATCCCTCATGCCATTAAGCATTTTCTAATTTAGAAATTATTTCTTTTTTTTATTTATTTGCGTAAGTCGATCGCAAGTATTACAAAAACAAAACAATTATTCTTAAGTTATTTATATTATTAAACTTTATTGTTTTGTTTCAATCTATTTAGATTGTTCAAACAAACTTGTTGCTAACGCACAAATATAATTGTTATTAAAATTAGTTTCTTTAATCTAGTAAGCTAGCAAACCTAATTAAGAGTTCTAGCATATATAGAATTGTAATTACTTTATCTAATACTTAAGATTGCTTAATCGAAAAATATCTATTTTTAATTGTCGAATTTTGTTAATATTGCAAGATAAGAAATTTGTAATTTTAAAACAATTTTCGATTAAATTTTAATCAAACTCTTTTCTTATTTAATCTAATTATTTATTGTTAAGAAAGTTACTTTTCTTAAATTATATATATATATTTAATTTATAAATTTCAAAGATTTGTTAATACAAAAATAGAATTTTTTTATCAAATATATATAAACATATTTGTTGTTCTTAATATTAAAATTGTTAATTGTATTAAATTTTCTAATAAACTTTTTATAATAATTAATAATATAAAATTTAAATATATTAAAATAAGCTTCTTTTGTCTTTATATTTATTAATTAGTATTTAACAAATATCTTCTTTAATATATTAAATTATTCTCGCGTATATTATATATATAACAAGATTGTTTTGTTGTAAAAGTAATAAATTGCAAGTATTATAAAATTAATTATTAATTTTGTTGTATAAATTGCGATTAAGACGTAGTAATAAAGCAACAATATTATAATTGTTATTAGTTAATAAAGAATAATACTTTGTTTAATTTCGATTTATTGTTAAACTTTGCTAAAATGTTTAAAAGTATATAGATTAGAAATCTTAGAAATTAATTTAAAACTTTAATTCAATTTAAATGTAATATTTGTTTCTCTTACTTTTTTATTCTTGTAAATGTACTTATAAGTTGCTCTAATTTAAGAAATAACATTTGCAATAAATCTCTTTAATTAATTTATCAAATTTATTAAGATATCTTTCTTAAGTTAATATAACAAATCTATTATTATTATATTATAAATATTTATTTTTAGAAACTTTTACGCGAAGTTTTTTATATTATAAATGTACTTAAAATTCTCTTTATTAACTTTATAATTAGCTTAAAACTCGAGTTGCTATAGTATATCTTTATATATTTATAACATTTATATATTTATCAAATTGTTACGTTTGTTTAAAGAAATCTTGCATATAGTACAATAACAATTTTACTTAATTTTAATTACAAGTATTTGCTTTAAATAATTAATTATTAGTTTTACTAATATTAAATAATAGTATTTGCGTCAATTATTTGCGCAATAAATTATTAGTTTTTTCGTTAAGAAATTGCGTAAAACTAGTGTCAAATAATTAGCGCAATACTTTTCTAGCAAATTACTTTTTATTTACGTCTTGTTATACAACTTATAATATCGAAATATATCTTTATATTTAAATATTTTGTATTGTTCTTCTTAATATATATTATTAAAATATAGTCTAATAGTATTATATTTAATCGATAACTTTGTTGTGCATTCTTGTCTAGATTCTTAATAATTATATATATTAATTATGCGTTCTAATCTCTCTATTGTTTAGAAAGCTATATTTTATTTGTTAAAATAAAAATTAATATTACAATTGCTTTAATTAAATAAGAATTTTGTTTTTTTTATTAATTATTAACTATATAATATTAATTTTAAAGTCTATTGCTCTTTGTTATATATTGTCGAATTAATATATATTATAAGTAATTTATATAAGTTAGATAATTAAGTATAAAAGCAATAATTTTATCTATTAATTAATAGCGTATTTCGTATATTTAATTAAAGTAAATTGTATCTTTTATATTAAATATTAACTTAAATACATTAATCTCTTACTTGTTATTAAATATTTCTTACAATATATTATTCAACTTAACAAATTATATATTATTGTTCAAATAAAAAACAAAACTATAAAGTAACTTTAATTGCTTATTTTTAAAGAATTAATTAATATTGTTTTTAATATATTTGCAATTGTAAAATTAATATATTAAAGTATAGTTTGTTTTATTAAAAAAAGATTTATAGCAATTCTTAATTAAATAATAATATTTCTTGTTTTTGTTCTAAATATTTAAGTAATTAAATTGTTGTTAAATCTTCTTATTGTATTTAATATGCGTATTTAAAGTCTTAGATAATCTTTTGTGTATTTAAAGATAGTTTAATAACAATTTTTCGATTTTTTTCTTAGTTACGATCTTGTAGCTTTTGTTGCGTAACAAAGATAATATAAATAATAAACTAAATTTAAATTAACAATCTTTATAAGAATTATTAATAAACTTGATTAATTCTTTGCAATTATAAAGTGTTGCAATTAGCTTTGTCTTAATCTATTATATTTGTTAATTAAATATCTTTTTAATTAAATAATATAATATATCGCAATCTATAGAGTAATTATCTTCTAGAAAATCAAACAATAAATATATTAAACTAAGATTATATTTAAAAGCTAAATTTAAATTTAGAAAATTATTATTTAAAGAAGCTTAATTAATATAATATCTCGAATTTTTATCTATTATATATATAATACTTATTATAATAGTTGCTTTTGCAATATTTGTTAATAAGTTTATACAAAAGTATTGTCTTTAGTAATAATTGTTTTGTTGTATCTCTTAATTGTATAAGATCTTCTTTAGATACTTATTTATATTAATTTTCTTAATTTAAATATAACTTTTATAATATTTTTTTATATAATACGTAAAATTGTTTGTAAATTTTAGAATCTTTAAATATTCTTAATAATATATTATACTTATATTAATTTAAATATTAAGTGCAATACTAAACAATATTGCAAAGTAATTAAAATACAAAATAGCGCATTTAATATTAATAGAATAAACGCAATTACTTATAATAAACTAGCGCATTTTTTTTATAGTTATTTGCTTAATAATTTTACAAAATTTTAATTAATTTGTTTAGTAACTAGTTTTTTTTATTTTTAAATATTTTTTTAATAAGAATATTTAAGCTTTTTTGTTTTTTTTACAACAATATTATTTTATTATCTAAGCTTAAATTATTTTTTTTATACTTTTATAATTGTATTGTTTTTTAGATATTGCTTTTGCTTTAACTCTATTATAGCTCTTTTTAACATAAATTGTTTAGATATTCTTAATTAACTTGTTATAGATTTTAATCTTTATTTTGTTATAAATGTTGTTACGAAACAAACAAATTTGTAGAGATTATTGTCGATTGTTTATCAAATACTTAACGTCAATTTAGTAGACAAAAATCTTAAAGACGTAGTTCTTTTTAAAATTGTGCAACTTAAATAACTTGTTGTTAAATTAAATAATTCTTAAGTTTAATCTTATGTAATATATAGATATTAAGTAATCTTTTATATTATTTTTAATAAAAAACAAGACTTTTATTAGTTAAATTAAAAGAAAATTGCATTATATTGTTAAAAATCTTAGATAAACTTTAATCTCTTAAGAGTCTAGAATTTTAAACTAATTAAAAGTATAAATTGCTATTAATTTTTATATAATAAAGACGTTTACATAGTTTGTTTAATAGTTTTGTAATATTGTTGTTAACAACAACAACAATCTCGATTATAAAAATTAATATAAAAATATATTTAAAATTATTAACGTTCGAACAAATATATCTTTTTATATATATCTATTATCTTTTTACTAGAGTAAATTATCTAATAAGTTTTTTTTTTTAGATATATTTTTCATTCTAAGTTAATAGTTTTCTTTATCTTAATTTTATGCAAAACTAAGATATAAAAGTATTTGTTAACTTTTTTTTTTTTTTCTTTGTTTTACGTTTGCAAGATTCAAAATTAATAAAATTTGCAAATCGATTAATACAAGAGACAAAAAATCTAATAAATATAATAGTTGTTGCTTTTGTTCTTTAGTAAAAGCAATTTTAAAAGCATATATTTAGTTGCTTTTTATCTACTAAAAATATAAGTATTTAAAGTGCTTATATATACAATTGCAAAAATTCGATACTATAACAAAAAAGCGCTACTTTTTTTATTTAATTAATAATAAAAACTACAAGTTCTTGCGCAATATTTAATTTAAAGAACGATAATATATTTACGAACGCAATGTCAACTATAGTTGCGACAATAGATATAAAAATTATATTATTCAATATAGTTAATAAGTAGATTTAAAGATTGTTAAGATTACAAATTGTAAATAAGATAAATTCGAAGTCTTTACTTTTAAAGTATCTTTACAATTTGCGCTTTTCTAATATTGATTGCTAACAAGCTTAGATTTATAATATCTCGAATTTGTACTAAAAGAGCAATTTATTAATATATATTGCAACAAAATTATTACAAATAAAAAGTCTAATTGTCGCAATAAATTGCGCGAAATTAACAACAACAATTATATATTTAATTTAAACAAGCTTTGCGTAGATATTTTAAAAACTAATATTAAGATTAAGTTTTTAGATAATTATTTAGATAAGAAGCAATAATATCGCAATTTTGTTAAAAACAACAAATATAAACTTTATAAAAACAACAAAGAACAAAAGATATAACGCTATTCTCTCTATAGCAAACTCAAATACTTTATTGACAATATGCATAAAATATAAATAAATCGATACGCTTTATTAATTATTTGTGCGAGTCGAATTATATTATCTATACGATTTTGTACAATTATTTCGATAAATATATTTACAAACTCGTCTTTTTTGTTACAAAGAATATTTAGTTTTATCTAATAAAGAGCAATAAAATTCTAAATCGAATACGCGTCTATTTTGTAATTTAAATCTCTACAATTTTTAAAATAAATATATTTTTCTACGAAGATCTAAATTAAGAAGAAGCTCTTATTTTTAAGACTTGCGTATATAGAGATAATAGAAATAGTTTTACAAATATTTTTTTTAGCATTAATAGTAAATAGTATATACTAAGTATAATAAATTTTATATAAGAAAGCTATAAATAGAAGATTTAATAATTGTTAAAGTAAAAGTTAAGAACAAAAATAAATATTTTATTAAAATATTGTTCGATAGCTTTATAATTTTTATATATAGATATATCTTATAATATTAATTCTCGAAATATATATATTAAAGTTCGAATATATATAAGAACAATATTTGTATTACTTGTAAATTTTTTTGTAAATAAATTATAATAATTAGTTTTTTTATTTATTCTATATTTTTTTGCATTTTTTTATATTCTTTAAAGTTCTTAATTCTTAATTCTATATTTTAATTTTTACTACAAAATTTATTTTATATTTAATATTAAATTTCGAAATTTTGTATATTATTCTTTTTATTTGTTAGCAAGTATTGTATACTTACAATAACTTTAACAAATTTCAACAAAAAAAGTTTGTTTTTAAATTCTTTTATTATTTTTGCAATCGATTTATTGTTAGCTATATATTTAGAGCGCGTATTTCTTGAAGTTGTTTACAATATAATTATTGCAAATATTAAAACTTTAACTTCTAAAACTTAAATCTTTTTTTAATATTAAATAAATTGTATATTAGAATATCTTTTTAATATAAACAATTACGCAATACTTCGAAATTAATTAATTACAACGTAAATAGTCTTGCTTTAATTGCTTATTGTCTTAATATAAAAATATTAATTAACGTAATACTTTAACCTTTTTATTGTTTAAATCTCTCTTTAGTATTAAATTTACTAATATTGTAGTTGTCGAAATTGTTACAATTTAATTTATTATTAGATTGATAACATTGTTATTAATTACAAATATTCGAACAATTGCACAACAAATACTTAATTAAAACTTTGTTTAATTATTTAACTTAAAGAATTTATTCTTAAATTAGCGTTTAATAAAGTAAGTGCTTTAACAATTTAATATCTTTTAAATCTTAAATATAATCTTCGATTAAATATTATTTGCTAAAATATAGTTATAGAGTTAAAAAAAATAACAAAGAATTTATCTTTATACAATTTTTTTAATATTACAACTTTAAGATTTTGTTATTTTTTAATAAGACTTGTGTCTTAAGATCTATTAAATGTTGTCAAATTCAAATATTTATTAATATATTATTTAATAATAATAACAATAATAATTTATATTTCTTCTTTTAAATTCGAATTGAATTTAAGAATTACAATTTTAATTTTAAGATTATTAATAAGACGCAAATATTAAAAAAGAAACGCAAGATATTTGCAATATTAAATTGTTTAACATCTTTATATTATACTTTTATTTTATTAACTTGTTAAAAGATATCTTTAATCTAGTTTTTTTATAATATAATTTAACTTGTTTGCGCTCTTACTTAAGTTAATTTGTCTTAAAACTTAATTTTGTTTTGTTTAAAACAATTTGCACAAATATATTTGCAACAAGATTAAATCTTATACTTTGCTATTAGAGTTTATTAATATTTTATTTGAATTTTCTCTAAAGAAGCGTTGCGTATCTATATTTTTGTTAAAATAATATATTGTTAAAGAAATATTATTACAAAAATATTAATATTTTTTATAATAAATTTATCAAAGAATTGTAATTTGTTAATTTTTATATTGTATTGTATTATTTGTTAAACTAATATTAGATTTATAGTATTTTAAGTTGCGTACAATATTGTCTCTTTAATTAATAATATTAATAATTCTTTTCTTGTATATTAAATAAAAAGCACTAAAGTTTTTTGCTTCTTTAATTATTTACAAACGTTAACAATATAACGCTTATTTATATTAAATAGATTAACATTGTTTGTTAATATATTTTTTAAATAAGCTAGAAATATTAATGTAGAAACTCTTTATTGCTTATATATTTAATTCTTTGCAATATTTATTTCTTTAAGTTGTTTTGTTATTGCTAGACAACGCTTTTAGACGCAAAATTTATTGTCGTTAATAAGAAGTTCTTCGCATTCTAACAAGCAATCTTAAAAAAGTAAAGAAAGAATTTGTTGTTTAATAAGAAGAACAATAATAAAAATAAAAATTGTTTTTAAGAATAACAATTTCGAAAATAAAAAAAAGAAAATTATAAAAGATTAAAGTTGTATTTTCTACAAATAAAGCAATTGTAATTTCTAAATTACAAAAAGAAGAATTTAGCAATAATAAAATAAGTTTTACAAACACAATATCTTTATTAACAATTAAAAGAACTTATAATAGTATTAAATTACAAAGATTAAAACAACTTTCGATTAAAATAAAATAGAGAGAAAATTATTTAAGCAATTATTTAATTAATAATATTTTTAATTAATAAATTTAACTTATTTGCAATCTTTATTTTAATATATTAAACTCAAAATCGTAATTAATAATAACAACAAAATTTAAAAATCTTTGCAAAAAAGCTTTTTTGAAGAAAGATTTAATATTTTTTAACGCAACAATTATAGATAAATAAAGATACTTTATTAAAGCGTTGCTATATAGCTTTGCAATTTCTATATATAAATATATTTTATAATATTAATTTCTAAGATATATATATTAAAGTTCTAATATATATAAGAACTATATCTATATTATTGATAAATCTTTTCGCAAATAAATTATAATAATTAGTTCTTTTATTTATTTTCTTTTCTTTAAAGTTATTATATACTTTATATTTTTATTCGAATTATAAAGTTTTTTATACTATTATTTTTAATAATTTATTCTTATTGTTAAGTATTGCGCAAAACTCTTGTTATTAATACAATAACTTCGACAAACTTTATCGAAAAAAGTTTACTTAAAAATCTTTTTATTATTTTTGTTGTTGCTTTGTTGTTAATTGTATATCTAGAGTATATATTTCTTTAAATTGTATATATTGTAGTTATCGCAAATATTAAAGCTTTAACTTTTAAAACTTAAATTTTGCTTTATTGTTAAATAAATTGTGCGCTAAAATATTTTTTAGATGCAAACAATTGCGCAATACTTTAAAATCAATTTATTACAACGTAAATAATTCTACTTTAATTACTTATTGTTTTAATATAAAAATATTAATTAACGCAACGCTCTAACTTCTTTACTCTTCGAATTTCTTTTAAATATTTAATTTATAATATTACAACTATTAAGATTGCTAACAATTAATTAATTATTAAACTAATAATGTTGTTATTAATTACAAATATTTATACAATTGCACAACAAATATTTAGTTAAAACTCTACTTAATTATTTGTATTAAAAAATTTATTCTTTAATTAACATTTTACAAAGTAAATGCTTTGATAATTTAATATCTTATAAATCTTAAATATAGTCTTCGATTTAAAATTGTTTGCTAAAGTATAATTATAAAAAGAAAAAATTAAAAAGAGATTTAATCTAGTAGAATTTTTTTATTGTTACAATTTTGAGATCTTGTTATTTTTTAATAATGTTTGCGTTTTAAAAGCTATTAAATATTGTTAAATACAAATCTCTTTAAATATTTATATTAATAATTAAGATAACAACTAATTTTTTTTTTAAACTTGTATTAAGTTCGAAGACTACAATTTCGATCTTAAAATTATTAATTATATACAAATCTTAAAGAAGAGAAGATTACACTTCTTTTTATTAAATTGATATTTAACTTTTGTTTACGTTTTTGCTTTTTTAATCTATTAAAAAATATTTTTTACTAAAGTTTCTTGTTATACAAGTTAACTTATTTGCGTCTTTGCTTATTCTAGTTTTTTTTAAAACTTAATTTTCTTTTGTTTTTAACAATTTATTTATATGTTTTTTTAGCAAAGTTGCGTCTTGTATTTTGTATTTCGCGCGCATTAATATTTTTTAGCAATCTTTTTAAACAAAATATCTCGTAATTATATTTCGACAAATATTATTTACTCTTAAAAAGATGCTTTTATTAAGTTATTAAGATTTTTAATAATTGTTTTATCGAAAAATCGTAATTCTTTTATTTTAATTCTATATTGTATTATTTAATATATATAAATAGAATTTATAACACAACAAATAATTCGAGATTCTATAATATTAGCTAATAATTTAAACAGCTTTTTTGTTTTTCTACTTTAAGAAGATCTAGAGCGAGAATTAGTTAAAATCAAAGAAAATAATTGTTCGAATCTTAAATTTGTATTGTTAATATTAGCAAAAAAGATAATAAATAATATTAAAAAACAAACTTGTTTTTGTAAGATTAAAAAAAAATTGCGCAATTATTAATTCTTAGAAGTTGTAAACTAGTCTTATTGTTGTTATATAAATATTTTACAAAACTATTATGTTAAAGATAAAAATGCTAAATCTTAGTCTCTTTAAAGTATCTCTTTAGTTTAAGAATTTAACTATATTTATACAAATTATCTTCTTTTTAATTTTAAAATATATTTTTATTCTACTTGCTTGTTATAGTTTTGCTAAAGATATTTTATATTTTAGCAAAAATTGTTATGTTTAATTACAATTGTATATTTTGTCGATATTATTATTTTAAAGCATTAATTGTAGTTTATTAGCTTCTAACTTTTTTTTTCTTTTTTAACTTTTATTTTTTTGTTGTCTTTAATTCTTTAATGTTGTCTCTTATATAATACTTTCGATAAATATACTATTTCTTTTAAAGATATTAATCGATTTGATCTCTTTATTATATTTTTTATTTTTATAGTAAAAATTTATATCTAGAGACTTAGAAACTAACTCTTCTTTTATTTAAAGTAAAGTAGCGCATATTTTTATATAGTTGCTTTTGTTAAATTTTAAATTTTTTTTATATTTGTAGAACTTTATATCTTTTACTAAGTGTTCTAAATTTTTTTACTATATTTTATTAATTTATTATAATATGTATTTTGTAAATTTAAAAAAGTTACTTTTGTTTTCTTAAACGCTTAATTGCTTAATTCTTTTAAAATAGAACTTAATTTTGAAAAATTCAAATTGTATTAATAGATTATATATATATATTTATCTTTATCTTTTATATAAGTTGAGCACTTATAGTATTATATATTATTATTTAGCGAAAATACGCTTACTTGCAATATTGTTCTTTGTATTTATCTTTGCTTTAGCTTGCTCTTTAATAACGTTTAATCTTGTTTTAGTCTTAATATTATTTCGAATTTATTTTATACTTTGTTTGCAACTTGTAAATTAACTCGAACTAAATCAAATACTTCTTATTAAATACTTATCGAAATAATTAATTATAAAAAATTATAATTTTAGCTTTCTTTATATCTTTTATTTAAGCAATTTAAAGACTTTCGCTTTTAATACAACTTTCTTAAATATATAATATTAAAAGTATTATTATTTCTTAGTATTAATTGCAATACTCTAAAAACAAATCTTCGAATTTAAGAGTTATCTTTATTAAATTTTTGCAGCAAAGTATAGTATCGAAAACGTAATTTGCTTAATTCTTTGACTATAAATAGACTATCTTAAGCTTTATTAGCAATTCTTTAAAAAAAATATACGCAATTTCGAAAACTCTAATTATAAAATTAATAATTTTAATAAGTTCTTTAAGTTTTGCAATATCTTAATAAAGTTATTTTCGATTGCAAGCAACTTTGCTTTTAAGAGCTTAAATATAATAGATTAATTGTTTATTAATTTGTCTAAATTTTACAAAAATATATATTAATATACTTTTTAAAAATAGACTTTGTAATTTATATTAAGCAACAAGCTTTTTCTAAAAATTTAATTAAAAAATTAGATAATTTTAAATCTTAGTTACAAGTTATTTTTCGATATAATTTATTTAGCAAATAATTTTACAAATATATTTATTACTTTTAAAATTATTTTTTACAATTTTTTGAATTTTTTTTTCTTAACTCTTAATTTTTAATTATAATAGAATATATATAAAATCTCTTTTTCAATTTTAAAATTTATTAAGAATAAAGTATTAAAAAGTCTTAGAAGTCTTATATTAAATTAATTATTTAATTATTTGCAACAACATAGTTATTTTACTTTTCTTTCAATAAGATAGACTTTAAAAGTATTTCGAATTTAAGTGTCTATATCTTAGCTAGTATATTATTTAGCAATTTTATAAAGTATAATACGCATAAGATTGTTATTATTAATACAATTTGTAATATTACAATAAAGAAAAACGCAAAATGCAATTTCGAAATCTATATATTATCTTAAGCTATTAATAGTAAGTTTAAGAATTTGTTTAAAACAAATTTGCAAAAAAGCTTTAATTTTAATATTAATAATTATGATATTAATAATTGTAATATAAAGACAACTTTATATAATAATTATTTTAAAGTATTGTGTTCTTCTAGCAATTCTTTGTATTTATAAGTTTAATACAAGCTTTATCTAACAATTTAAAATCTATATTGCAAGATCGTTATTTTTAGTCTAAAATTATTGTATTTATTTAATTGAATTTTCGAACAAATTTATAATAGCTTAATTGTTAAAGCAATTCTAATAAATACAATTAATATTATAGAAATTAAATTAATTATTATTTTGTTTTTAAAGAAAGATTCTACTATAAAGTATATTAAGTACGTAAATAATAAACTTTGCAAAATTAATAATAATAAAATTATTGTTAATTTAATATTAATTTTGTTATAATTTTTGTCTCTTACATTAAAGCAAACAATTTAAGAAAAATATTATATACGTTGTTTAGAGATTTAAAACTTTTTATATAATATTTTATTATTTACGTTACAAAACAATTTAAAGATTAACTTTGTTATTAAGCTTAATACAATTAAATATATAGCAATAAACTTTAATAATATTGCTATATTACGTTTTTGTTCGATTAAGACAATGCAACAAGCTTTTAATTATTTTTCTTTGCATCTTAAATATTGCGAATGTTGTCTTAAGTATATCGCAAATTCTTGTACTTTATCACTTAGTCAAATAAATTAACTTAAATATCTAGAATAGCAATATTATTATCTTTTTAGATTTTTAATTATAGTTGACGCAAACTTAGAGCTTTCTTTTTTTTTTATCTTTCTTTGCATCTTAAATATTGCAAATGTTATCTTAAGTATATTGCAAATTCTTGTATTCTATCTTTTAATTAAATAAACTAGCTTAGATATCTAAAATAATAATATTATTATCTTTCTAAATTTTTGATTACAATTAATGCAAATCTAGAGCTTTCTTTTAAATTTAAAAGACTTTTTGATAAAATTCTTAGCAAGCTAATCTAAGCACTTGCATTTATAATAAGAATTCTTTTGTATTTTTTATTTTGTTGATTTTTTTGCGATACGAGTTGCTTATATTATATATTATATTGCTTTATTAACTTCTTTGATAAACAATAATATTTAATTTCGAATATAAAGATTATTAAATTTAAAGAGACGCGTTTGTTGTATTTATTCGAGATATTCAAAAAAAGAAAGCAACTTAAGTCGAATAAAAAGACAATAATATAAAATAATTGTTTACAATATTGTTGCAAAAATAAAAAGAAGACTAATTCTATAAATTAAAATTTAAACTTGCGCAATTTACAAAATATTAACAATCTAAATCTTAATATATTATTAAATTCTTTCAAACAATTAAATTATAGCTTAATCGAAATAATAATTTGTTGTTAAGATCTTATTAATTAAGCATTATAATATAATCTTTGTTTAGATTAAAAAGAGTGCAATTTTGTATATAAATACAAAGATAAAAACAATTGTTTAAGTAATTTTATAATAAAATTACGCAAATCTTCGACAATACTTCGATTTATTTACAATTCGAAACATATATACGCATTCTATTTAAATTAGTGCTCTTGCATTGTTAATATTTACAATTTATTTAACAATATTTTTATTAATTCTATATATTTTATATTGTTGTTTTATTGAATTTTAATAAATCTTATTATAATATTTAAATATTAAAGAACAAAGAAGATATTATACTCTTAATTTTTAATTTTTATTTATCTCTTTATTTAATTAAATACGTTATTAAAGTCTATATATTTATAAAAACATTAATTGTTACAAGAAATTCTTAACAACAATATTAAGAGAAAAAAATTATACAAATACTTATTTTTTTAATATTCGAAAATTGTATATTTTTTGCGATTATATAAGAAATTACTTTAATTACAAAGTTAAAAATATTTTGTTTAAATATATTGCTAGCTTCTAAGATTTTTTATGTATATTTAGCAATATTTGCAACAAAGATATTCTAAATTAAATTAACATTATATTAATAGCATCGAATATAACTTATAATTAACAAAAACAACAAATAATATAGTTATCTTATCTTAACTAAAGAAAGTTTAGTTAAAAACTTATATTATTTTTTGTTATTATTAATTTTAAACTTATCTAAATAACAATTTAATATAAAAGAGAATTGTGCATTATAATTGCTTAAAGCAAATCAATTTTTTGCAAACAAAACAACAAAAGCTTTAAATTACTTTTTGTGTATATTTAATCTTTTTTATTATTTTTAAATATTGCGTTTTTAAAGAATACAATATTGCAATTGTTATACAATCAATTAATGTTTAACTCTCTAATTTAATTTTATGTAAAAACATTTATTGTTTGCTTGCTATCAAAATCTTCAATTTTCGCATATCGAAATTTATTTCGAACATAAAAAAATGCGTTATTATTGTTGTTTTTGCTACTTTTATTATTCTTATTGTCTCGATTATTATTGTCGAAAAATTTCAAAATAGAATTTGAGCTACTTAAATATTAAAAATACGCTAAGAGTTGAAACAAGAAAAGACAAACAATTAATTGGTTATTATTAACAAGCTTAATAAATAAAACTTTAATTAAACTTTCTTAATAAGAGACGCAAAATTTGTTAAGCTATTTTATTTAAAAATTAACTTTATTTCTTTTGCTATTTTTGTTGTCTCTATTATTGTTGTTATTGTACTCTAAAATAGAATTTAAGTTGCTTAAATATCAAAGATATAAGTTAAAATAAAACAAGAAAAAACAAACAATTAACTAATTGTTATTAACAAATTTAATAAATAAAACTTTAATTAAACTATCTTAATAAAAGATACAAATTTTTTTCGATAATTTCTTTTAAAACTTGTCTTTCTTGTTGTTGTTTAATAAATCTTGCTATATATAAAAGAAAATTTATTTGTTAATTTTTTTATTTTATTTAGCAAATATACAAAATCTTTTAAACTTGTTCGAAGATACAATCTTATATATTAAAAACTTAGAATTGCTTACTTTAATAAAGCAATATTGTTAAGATATTATTTTGTATTCTTCTTATACTATATTTACAAACTTTATTTTATTAAGAATATTGTTGTTGCTTTTTAAAAATATTTATAGCGCTTTTATTTTAATAAAATAATATATTAGAAATTATATATTATTATTCTTTTAAATTATAACAACTAACTCTATTTTATTACAACGCAAAAAAAATTTTACATTATTACTCTTCTAAGCTTTAATTATCGATTTTACTTTATTATAAATATTGCAATTGTTGTCGAAGATTACGCGTAGTTTGTCTTTAATATTTATAAATTATTTTTTGACAATTTTTGTATTAATATATCTCGAGTTACAACTAATTAATTATTACAAAACTTATTTATTAAGTTTTATTTTATTGTTTTTAAACAATTTGTAATTTTGATTTAATAATACAATTTAGCAAAGATTATAATAAAAGAGACGTTGTATAAATAGACAAACAATCGCATTGTATATAATAAATACTTAATAATTGCGAGTTAAGATATTAATAACGCTTTTAAGATATATTGTATAACAATATTGCTTTGTATATTTTAAACTCTTGTACTAATACGTTCTTAAACAACAATAACAAAGTAACATAAATTATAATAGCGTCAATTCTAGTAAAGTATATAGTCGTATATATTTGTATAAAATAATTTAGTTTCTTAAGTTTTATAATAATTTAATACAATATTCTTAATTAATAGTTTAATTATTTAATATAAGTTAAAAGTATATAGAAATATAACTTTATATTAATATATACGCACTACATTAAACTTGTATAAAGATTACTATTTATTTATATTTATTAATTATAGAGCGCAATAAATATATATTATTGCTATTATAATTAAGACAAAGCAAATCAAAATTAAGTCTTTATATATTGTACAAATAAAAAGATATAACTAAAGCTTTTTATTAACTATTAATTCTATTTTGCATTAATTTTATTTTTGTTATATTTTCTTTATAAATGTCTCGCTTTAATGCAAATTTAGTAAAAAGTATTAATACTTAAAGTTCTTTACAATAATAAATAAAGACAATTTTGTTTATTTCTTTGCGCAACGTTGTTTGTTACAGACAATCTTTATTAAATAAATTAAGTTTAAATTTATTAAATTAATATCAAATTCTTTAATATCTCTCTCTAATAGCTTAATATTTTTGTTAATTGTTTTTGTTATTATTGTTATTTTAACAATCTATATATTACTTAAGTTTATATTGTTTTTTTAAACAAACTTGCAAATAATTTCAATTTAATAAAGCTAGAATTGTTCGAAGTATAATTTGTTCGAAATACAAATGTTTAAAAAAAAATAAGCTTTTATAAAGATCTAACAATATAATTAATGTTAGCTTCGATTTTAAGATAAAATAAACAAAATTTATAGATAAAAACAATTCGACTTAGTAAAAGAAACAATCTACAATATAACGTATATAATTTTACACAATTAAATAACAAAAAGCAATACAATATATTTAGAAATAAACAAAACGTTATTGTTACTACAATTAATATTAATATATTGTTCGAAAAAGACAATATATTTGTTAAGTTTGTTATTTACAAATTATTATTATTAAGATCTAAACTACTTATTTGTTTTAAGAAATTATTATTATTAAAATCTAAATTACTTAGTTGTTTTAAGAGTTAATAAGACTATTTAAAAATTATATTAATATTAGCTATTGCTACAATATATAAACTCTAGTTAATCTTTAAAATATACAAATACTAATTATTATATTGTTAATAATAATTTGCAAACAATAATTTTTTAAATAAGAAAATATAGTAAAAAAAAAGATAAAGAATTATTGAAAGATAAATATTAATAGTTTAAGTTTATCTATTTAATATTTTTATTAACTTTTATATAATAAGTAAAACAATATTTTTATTATTTATTATAAAGTGTTTTGTATAAATCTTTTTATTTGTTCGAATATATAATTATTAGAACGCATAACGTTGTGTTATTTATAATATATTATTACTAAAAAACTAATTTTATATAATTTTAAAATATTAGGAAAATTAATTGAAAAAGATATTAAATATATATTGCAAGTTTGTAAAATATACAATTATATTAGTTGTTAATTCTAAGACAACAAATTTGAATTGCGCAATTATTTTTGTTTTGCAAATAAAATCTATAGCAAAGTTTAAACTAGCAATTGATTTAAAGAATATAGCGCAATATCTAATAGAAAACTTTGTAAAAGCACTTTTAAAATTGTATAATTTCAAAGTTTATTTACTATTATTTACGAAATTACTATATTAATTATATTCGAATTGTTTAAATTATAAGATATATTAATTTAAAGTTTTGAAACTATTAATAAAGAAATTAAAACAACAAAAACATAAATAACAAATTAGTATAAAAAAGACATATTTATTAACTATAAAAGCTAGATATAGAAATCAATTAAAATTTCAAGTCTTTTAAGTCTTTTTATAATTTTTTATTTTTTATTATTAAATTATATTAAAAGCTAGATATTTAAAGCAACTAAATAGAAAACTTATATTTTGCAAATTTCGCAAAGAAAAAGATTTGTTAATAAGATTGTTAAAACTTGTATCTAGATATACTAAAAATTTCGAATTGCTATACAAAGAGTAGATATAATCTTAAGTAAAATACAAGAAGTCAACAAAAGAAAGAGAAAAAATATAGAAAAATATTGCAAAGAAAAAGATTTAATATTGCAATATTAAATATTCGAATTTAACAAAGTTGTTAACTTTAAAAGAGATCGAAAATATATTGTTAAAAGATTAAGAAAGAATTATTATTACACGAAAAAAATTGTTAAAAGAACGTAAAAAATTGTTAAAAAAATAAGAGAAATTGTTAAAAAAATAAGAGAGATTAACAAGTTTCAAAAGTTAGTTTTTCGAAATTCTTATTGTTAAGTTCGAAGAAATTAAACAAAGAAATTAAAATTAACGTTTGCGACAAATCTTATATTAATAAAGTGCTAATTCGTAAAAGAGTCTATACAACAAGTTAAGAATATTAAGATATCAAATTAGAGCATTTGTTAGCGTTAAACTTGCGACAATTATAAAATTAATATATAGATATATTAATTGTAACAAAGAATTAATTAACAAAAAATACAAAAGTAAAGAATTTGTTTAAATTTATAAGTTTGTTAGACATTTATATATAATTAAAGTTGTTAAAGTTAAAGATATTAAAGCGCAAAATTAATAATAAGATAATTTTTAATTGCTAGCTAGTATATTGTTTAAAGTAGTTATTAATTTTAAAGATTATTGTTTTATTGTTTTTAAGAGTTAGAAATATACTTTTTAATATATTTAATATGCGATTGTGCGATAATCGAATTATTTTATTGCAAGTTTAAGTATTTTATCTTTATAATCGATTTTGATATGCTATTATTATAGTCGATATTTACAAACAACAATTTAGCAATATTTCGTCAATATACATAATACAAAAAATCTTTTGTGCGGCTAGAAATTGTTAATTAACGCAAATTAACAAAAGTAAACAATAAGAGAAACAAATTAACGCAACAATTATCTTTCAATAAAAGTAAATAATATTGTTTAGATTGCAATTAAGAATTTTTATAATTAAGTTGTTGTCTAAAATAGCAACAAAGCAAGAATAAATTATTAATTAATTAAGTTTTAATATTTAAATATTATTATATAAGATAAAGATCTTTTACAACGTAATATCTTTTATATTGCATATTATTGAACTTTAATATAAATTGTTACAATCGCACTTTTACTAAATAAGTTAAGTGCAAATAAGAAGTTTCGAATTAAAAATAAACTTGTTAATATTGTTTATCTATTTGTCGAAAAATTAATAAAAATTTGTTAGAAATTTCTTGCAATATTTGTCGATCTTAATATTTAAACAAATAGAGTATTTTATTTGCTTAATATTAACGTAATTCTTAAGTATATTAATACTATAACTAAAGTAATATGATATTAAATTAATTGTAGCGCTTTATCGCAAAGATATTAACATTAATAGAAAGAATATATATAAATTGTTGCACAATAGAATATAAAACAAATATAATTTTAAATCGATTTTAATTATATATTATAAAACAAAATATAAGTTAATACAAAGTTAATTTTCTTTATTATTAGTTTAGTTGTAATAATAATTATATATACACAATTTAGATTTAAGACTTAATTAAATCTTAAAGTTGTATAGCTAATTAAAAGTTGTATCGATTGTAATAACTTTATTCTTTGCTTAAAGCAATAACGCTTTAAGTGCAAAAAATTGATTTCTAAATTTCTTTAAATTAGAAAACGTAACTTATTTTTAATTAGCTTTTAGAAATTTGTAATACTTAAAATGTTTCTTAGAATTAAGAAAACAACAATTAGCGCAAAAAATATAAGCTTTAATTTTAAGTTTATTGTTTAAAAATTTAATAAATTTAAGAAATATATCTTAAAATATTTTGTTAACAATTAAAGAGTTGTTTATTTTAATATCTAGCAAATTTGCAAATCTATTTTAATAAAAATAATATAAACAATTTTTATCTTTGTTTTAACTTAAGATTTCGAAAATTCTATTAAATACTTTTAGAAGACTTAAAATATAGATAGTTGTTGTATTAATTTTATAACAAATTGTTGTATTAATATTTATACAAGTGCAATAACTTGTAGCAAAGACAACGTTAATTAAAATATATTTTGTAGCAACTTTAAAAAGATTGTTATTTGCGTTTGTATTAGATAGATTTTGTAAGATACAAATGCGCTTGCTTCTCGTTGACGCACTAAGATATAAAAGACGTGAGATATAATAGACTTGTATTACTATGTCTCAACTATATAGAATAGATAGTAGTAAAACTAATCGTTAAAAAACAACAAAAAACAAGTTTTCTTTTTATCTAATACTCGTTATAACGTGCGAATTTGTTTCTCGCTATCGAACTAGAAAGAGGTGTCGTGCTATTTGAGACTTTTATAGACATTTAGAATTACGTATTCTACTATATCTTAATGCGCTAGCGCATTAAGAGCGCTATAAAATTATAGTTATCTTTTCTCTTAAAGTATTGATTTCCAATAATGTAAAAAGCTATATTAGTTTTACTAAAACGAAGACGCCTATTAAGCGCTAGCGTTGCAAGAGCTTGTTAAAAATCTCTTTAAATCTTTTTAAAAATTAAGAGAAAAAGAGTCTTTTGCTTAATAGAAGTAAATTTATATATTAATTTAACACAATTTGTAAAATAACGTAATAACAACAATAACAATTTATAATGTGTTATCGTTTTGTTATTGTTATTATTAGAGTTCAAAATAGAGTTTAAAGTAAAGCTAGCGTTGCGCAAACGTTAAATAAATTATAAATATAAATATTGTTGTTTCTTTTTTTTTTCTTAATTGCAATTGCTTTATTGTTATAAATAAATTGTCGCAAAGACAATAATACGTAAAGCTTATATATATAGTGCAAATCTTAAATTAACATATTTTTCGCTTCTTTTTTTTTTTGTCTCTTCAACTATATCTTTTAAGAAATCGAAAAAATAAAAAAATAAACAATCTTAATATTTTGTTGTTTGCAATATTAATATATTATAATTTGTAATAATTTTTTGTGCATAATTTGCGTAAACAAATATATATATATTCGCAAAAAAAAAAGTATTTATATTTGTTGCAAAATTTTTTATCGCAAATTAAATTGTTATATTGTAATAATTTTTTTGTGCGCTTACAATGCAATAGTTGTTAATGTTTACTAATTTGTTAAACGTTTTTAAAATTTTATAGAGAAACTTATTATTAATTATCGCAAAATACTCGAAATAAAAGATACAATTTCTAGAATAATAAAACGCGTGCAAAAAAGTATAGTTTGCGACATAAAAAGTTAACAACGCAATAAAGAGTTTACTTTATTAATAACAAATTAAACTTAATCTTGTATTTAACAACTTAAACAAAATTTAATTTTCGTTTAAAAATGTTAAGTTAAACTTGAACAAAAGTTTGCAAAGACAAAAATAACTTAAAATAAAACTTTTGTTAAAATATAACAATTAATTGATCTACTTTTTAAAAAAGTATTAAAAATAAACATTTTTGCTTGCTTTTCGACATTTTATTAACATATATTTAGAATTTAAAGCAAAATAAAAACAAAAACAAAAACAAGTTGTTAATAAAGATAAAAAAGATAAAATTAAAACAAATTGTCTTTAAATTTGTTATCGATTTAAATTAAACAAATTTAAGAATTTTTTTTATAAAGTTTTACAATTTTAATATTAAATCTTTTTGTAACTTTAAATTGTCGACAAAGTTATTAAATAAAAATATAATAAATTTTTATTTTTATTTTGTTTGCGCTTTGTTCGTTTACATTTTTTTTAAAAATAAAAAAAACAAAAATACGTATAGATAACAAAAACAAATCTATAACAAAGACAAAAAATATTATGCAAAATAAATTTTTTGTAGTTTGTCTTTTTTAGAAAAATATAAGTACTTCGAACAATTTCGAAGACTTATTTATAATTAATTCTAAAAAATTTAACAATTTATTTTCGAATAAATTCAAAAATTTTCTTTAGTTGTTTTAAGATAAATTCGATAAAATATTAAGAGCTTGTTGAGTTGTTACAATACGTTGTCGACTAATTAACAATAATAAAATAACTTTATTTTTAAACTTTATTTTAAGCATTTATATTAAGAGAGACAACTCTATTATTTTTAATATCTTGTATAACAAAATAAAGAGATCTTTCTATATAACTTGATTATACAATAGCGATGCAATAATAATTGCGCAATACTTTATTAAATAAATTATTGTTAATATAATTGTTGTTGTCGCAATACGCGTTACGCTATCTTTTTTATTTTTGTTTGTTATACGTTTGTTTCTTAAAGTTCTTTCGCAACTTATTAATATTATCTAAAAACTCTTTTCTTAATTATTAATTGTATTTTTTGCTTTAATTTATTTATTTAATTTTATATTATATTTGCTTCTTTAAGTTAATTTTGTTTAGAATTTTTTCAATCTTTTATTAAATTTTGTTGTTAACAAGTTTCAAAACTTGCAATATTTATTTTGTCTATTTATTGTTAACGCAATGCAAATATAATTTTAGAAATAAAATATAAAAAGTATTATAAATTTGATAAATATTAAATAGAATAAAACAATAAGTTTGCGTTTTAATTTTGTTTTTAATTTTAAACAATTTAACATACTTGTGCAATATTTTTTTGCTAAATCTCTTTTGTTTTAGATTTTTAATTAAGAGCATAATTAATTCTTCTATAGCAAAGCTCTTTAATTTATGTCTTTTATTGTAGTATTTTACTTGTTGCGTAACAACGTTTTTAAGATATTTTGCTAAAATTTTTCTTAAATTATAAAGTTGTTTTACGCGTTTTTGTATCAATAGTATTTTCTCTTTAATAAAGTTGTTCTTAACTTTATAGTAAATCTTTAAGTAATAATTGTATATTAAATAGAACAACAAAGTTTTAATTAAGACATAATAGCTATTGTTGTAAACGAATTTTGCTATTAATAATAAATTTGCTTACTTTGTCTATTTAGCGTCAACGTAAATGCGAAGATAGTATTCAAGAATTTAATTTTGTCGTTCGATTAAGCTATTTATTTAAAAATAAAAGACAATACTTAATTGTCTTTTAATTTGTGCATAAAAACATATAATAAACTAAAAGATATTAATAAAGACAAATTCTTTATTACTTATTATATTAGCTAGCGTTTCGAAATATAAAACAATTTTATTAAAAAACAATTTTGTTAACTTTGCGACATTGATTCTAATAATTATAGATATATATTTAATTATTTTTGTACAACAATCGACTATTACGAAAATCGAATTATACACAACTTTATAATACTTGTTTGACGACAAATTTGTTACAAAAAATTAAATAGTAAAGTAGATAATATAGTTAAACAATTTGTTTGCAATTGTTTATTAATATTAACAATAAATATATTAAAAGCTTTGTTTGCAAAGATATAATTTATATTTATACAAAAAATATACAAGTTAATATATTTGATTTTAGTATCTTGCGTAATTATATTTAAGAGAGTAGAAACAAAATATTTATCAAAATGTATTTTTAGATATTTGTATTATCTCTCTATTAATGGAGATTTACTTAATAGCAAATTAGATTTATCTAATAATATTAAATTATATAGAAAATTCTTTAATACAAAAATTAATAAGCTAGATATATTAGAAGACAAAAACAATAACAAGATTGCTAAATATTATATTTTATTAAAACAACAATTAGAATTGTAAGTTTCTTAATAAGATATATATATATACTTATATTTGCAATTGCTATTATTATTGTATTTGTTATATTTAATTTATTAATAACAAGTATTGTTTATAATAATAAATAGCTTATTAAATACAAATATCGAGACATTTTTTGCAAAACTAGCAAAAAGATATAATTTTCGCAAAAATATTAATAGCAATAAAGACTCGAATTACTTTTTAGAGATATTTGTAAATTTTTACTTTATCTTAAGATAAGACAATATCTAATATAGAGAATTATTTTAACTTATTTAAATAGCGCGAGTAACAAATTTCTAATAATACAATTTAATAAAAGCAAAAATTTTATAGTTTGTTATATCTATTATATATTAACAATAGAGAGTAATATTTTAATAAAGCTTTTATTTTATTGTTAAATGCAAAACAAAACTAAAAGCAATAAAAATATAAATATCGAAAGCACAAAGCAAATCTAGAAGACTTTCTGTATTAAAAGAGTTAATTGCATTTGTTGCAACAATAAAAAAAAAATCGACAATAAATTTTATAATATTTTTGATATTTAGTTTGTTATAAAAGATATCGTTTAAATAACAATACAAAATACTAGAAAATATAACAACAAAACTATTAAATTCGAGCAAAAAGTTTATTGTAAAAGTATTTATCGATGTTTTTAAATTAACAAAAGCTATAAAAGTAAATATACGTGTATTACTTATTATTATGTTCTACAATTAAAACTTTTAAGCAACAAAAGACTTTCTTGTTGTTGCTATTTGCTTTTGTATAATAATTTTTTTTGTTATTGTTTTAACTTTAAGACAAAGAGCAACAATCTTGTTGCTTAGAGCAATATCTTATATATTGTTCTTAAATTGTTTTTTTAAATTTCTAGACAATAATAATAATAAAGAACGAGAAAATTGTAAGAAACAAGAAGATTGTAAAGAAGAAAATAATAATTAACAATAATAAAAGATGTTTTTGAATATTTGTTGCGATAAAGTATTAAATCTTGATTCGAAACAAACATTTAATTGTATCTTAAAGACAAATTTTTTAATACAAGATATGCAACAAGCATTAAACGTTCTCTTAGAGACAATAGTATTAGCAATCTTGCTTTTACGAGATATTATATCGACAAAATACGACAATTAAGAGAATAAAATAAGAGATAAAGAAAATAATTGTAAGACAATAATAGGAAGAAATAATTGCAAGATAATAATAGAAAGAAACAATTGCAAGACAATAATTTAGAAGAAACAATTGCAAAAACAATAATATACGCAATAATCAAAAAAGTCGAATGCAATAAGAAGAGAAGAAAAGAGGAAAGTGCAATAGGCAATTGCTATACTAAATAGTATAGCAAACGATCAAGCTATTACAATTCTAGACTAGATAGACTTTGTCCTTCAATTACTCTTCGAGTCTTCGTCTTTTAATCTCAAGTATACTACGAGTAACGTTTAGCGTCTTAACACTTATAGTATTTATATTTATTTCTTGTACATAATTAGTTTTGCATAGTTAGTATTTTTATTAATTAATTATATACTAGTTATTAAAGCTCTAATTCTAATATAATATTAGCTATTTCTTTAAATACGATTTTGCAAATTGTATTTTAAAGATATTTATATTTGCTACTTCTTTTGTTTTGCGAAACAAATTTTAGATATAAAGTTACTAGAATAGGCGCTTTGCGAAGCATAATTAAGTCGCGACAATAAATATCTTTTAATCGATATATAACTTAACAATATTTAATTTTGTTAATTCTTTAATAATCTTGCTAAAATAAAGACACAACAAATTGTTCTAATTAATGCTTAGTAAATTTGCTAAAATAAGATTAGTAAACTTGCTAGAATAGAGAAACGACAAATTATTCTAGTTTCGACTTAGTAAACTTGCTAGAATAAGATTAGTAAACTTGTTAGAATAAAAAGACAACAAATTGTTTTAACTTCGACTCAATAAACTTGCTAAAATAGTATTAGTAAATTTGCTAAAATAAAATTAACAAACTTGCTAAAATAGAATTAGTAAATTTGCTAAAATAGGATTAATAAATTTGTTAAAACAACAATTACAATACAATTTTGTTGTTATCTTCGAACAATACTTTTGCTTTTATATACTAAAAAATTTGCTATATAACAAAACAACACTTTAAGCAATATTTATTTTTAACATTAAAAATTTTATCTTGCAAATAACATAAATTATTTAATATTTATATAATTTTAAATATATTTAATTTTAAATTTTTATTTTTGTTTACAAACATTTATATTATTTGTATTTTATTTATATTTGCAATATAATTAACAAGAAATTAGCTTTAAAGAGCAAAGTCAAATTTAACTTTAACAAAAATCGCAAATTATTTAAGAAATTTTTAATAAATAAAGATTAATTAGATATTAATATTATTTTTTGTTATAATTATTATTTTGTAAATTCTTTATTAAATTAAAATAATTTTGAAGACAATTTAGAGTTTAAAGAGTATTTTGACTTACTTAAATACAATATATTCGAATTTTTATTATTTGTTCGATTCAATTTTTACAAAATTATAATTAATAAATTAATTAAATTAAATTTGCTTAACAATATAAATTTGCCAAATATATTAATTCGATTTTTAATATATCAATTGCTAAATAGCAATTTTGCTTAATTTTGTAACAAATATATTAAAAAAGAAGATAAAAATAAGTTAAATTAACGTTGTACTTTAGTTAATTAACTTAACAATTTTAACAAAAGTTAATAAAAAACGTTTTAATTTTTTTAAAAAGCAATTAAGAGTAATATAAAGAAATAACTTCAATTACTTTATAAAAATAGTATTATTATTATTAAGTTTCGAATTAATAAAAAGATTAATTTTAACTTTGTTTATTAGCTAAAAATTTAAATTAACTCTTTGCAAACTTATTTAAATTAAGCAAAATTAACAATAAATATTCGCAACAAAACAATATATTGTTTTTAACAAAAACGCAACAATATTTTAGCTTAATACAATTTGTTTAAAGTTATTATACATTAATTAAAACAAGAGCTTTCTTTCTTTTAAAATAAAAAAATTGCACTTATTAAATCTACTTATATAATTTACAATTTTAACAACAATAACAAATGTAATTACTTTTATAAATTTAGTTTACAAACAAAAGATTAACTTAATAACGCTTATTTCGTTTGTAATTTTAAGTCGAAGCTACAAGATATAAAAAATAATAAATACTTTTTCGATTTTTTTATCTTTATTAAGAATTTCGAAAAGTTTAAACAATAAATTATTCTATTAATTTCTAAGTTTAGTAGTGTTTTTCGACATTTTGTTTTTAAAAAAGTTAAATTTAGTTTTGTTATTATTAAAATTATTGACAATATCTTTAGAAAAATTAAGCATTGTTTGTTTAATAAATTTGTTAATTCTTATTTAATAATAAATAATTTGCTTAAAGATCTAAGTACTTAATAAAACAATTTAGATAAAAAACAATATAACTTTATTAAGATTACGTTGCTCGAATTTGTTATAAAAAATATCGAAATCTTTAATCAATACATTAATTGCTTTATATCTATAATAACTAAAGTTTTTATATTAGAAATCGATAAAATATATTAATTTAACAAAGATTTGAGCTATAAATTTCAAAATTGCTATATTACTTTAACAAGTTATATTATTTTAAATTAATTTATTAAATTAATTTGTAAAATTAATTTAAAACTTTAGTAAATAAAGAGATTTTATTCGACTATTATTTGAACTTTTATTTATATATGAGCTATTAATAGCATTAATAAGCGCAATAATTGTATTAATATTTTCAAGTTTTTTGAACGTATTAATACAAATGTTTGCGATATTAATAACTTTAATATACATATTTTTATTTACAATTAAAAATAAAATATAAAAACATAATCTTAAGCTTTTAAAAATAAAATTAAGTTTCTTAATTTTTATTAAAAATATTTTAAGTCAAAATATAAATTGTATTATAAAAACGTCTTTTACAAAAATAAATTAGCTAAAATTAAAAATAAAACTTTTGTTAAATTTAAAACTTATAATATTAGCGATTTCGAACTAATAGCATTTAGAGAAAATAGTTTTTTTAATATTTTAAATAGCAACTTAGATAACTTTAGCAAATTAAAAAACTAGACGTTTTTAACAAAAGTTGCAATTTAAGATAGAAGCTAACATTTATACAAAAAATAATAAAAGAGCTTAAAGTTATATTTAATTTATAAAATAAAATTTTGTTTATTAAAGTTAAGCTTAGTTTTAACGCTATTAACAACAAGTTACTTAACAATTAATAACTAGATTTTTATATTAAAATTTGTTCAAATTAAGTTTATTTGCTTTTTAATAAATGTTATATTAAAATAATATTATTTATTAATATTAAAATCTTTGATAGAATCTTTATAAATAGAAAGTTTGTTAAGCTTTATAAACTTTTTATTATATTGTTTCGAAATTTTATTAAATTGCGTTTAACTAATAATAAATTTGCTTCTAATATTATTTATATTGTTTAAATTATTATTAATCTTAGCAAACACATTAATATCTTATAATATTTAATAATTAAATTAAGACAATTTGCAATTATTTTTAATATATTTTAAATTAAGAAGTATAATATACAAATTAAAAACAATATACAATTTCTTAAATTTAATTTTAATTATTGTATAAAACACTATTTGTTAAATTAATAATTGTTAAAGATTTTTAATAATTAACGCAAGCAATTAAAATGTTTGTCTTTAAAATCTCTTAATAAAGTTAATGTTTATTAAATAAATATCTCTATATTTTTAAAGCTTATTAACAAAGAAAGTTACAAAATAGTTGTTATATTATTTAAGCATTTTGTTATGCTAAATTGATTAAAGAAAAATAATAGATATTTAGCTTATATTATAAGCAACAATATTACAATAAATGTTGCAACTATTATTTTTAATAATTATAATAAGTTTTACGCAAAGCTTAAATAAAATTCTTCTAATCTAAAGCAATTAAAGAAGTAAATTTATTCGAAGTTTAAATACTAAATTAAGTTTTTTAATTTATAGAAAGCTAACAAGTTGTTATTAAATAAAAGTATTAATTATGTTATTAATTTTGTTCTAAAAGCAACTTCTTTAATTAAAAAAATCTATAATATTTTTTGTTAAAAAAAAAGAGATTATTAAAGTCTATTTAGATAATATAAAAAGCAAAAATTAAATTTGCAATAATATTTTATAACATATTGTTTTTATCTTTATAATTAAGAAGTTTAATAAAAGTTTATATGTTTATGTAAACTATAAAGATTTTAACGCTTTAACAATTAAAAATTGCAATATTTTATTATTAATTCAAAATTTTTTGCAACAATTATGCAAAATTAAATACTATAACAAGTTTAATATTATTGTAATTTTTAACAAAATTCGAATATATTTTAATAATAAATACAAAATAATCTTTATTATTTGTTACAATTTATTTAAGTACATTGTTATATCTTTTAAATTATATAATATCTTAATTATATTTTAATTTTTTATTAATAAGACTCTTAGTTTTTATTTAAACAATTTTTGTATTATTTACATAAATAATATCTTAATCTATAATAATATTGAAACAAAATATAAAAATTATATAAATAAAGTTTTTGCTAAACTTTATAACGCAAATCTTTATTTAAATATTAACAAATATATCTTTTTTATTAAGCAAATCAAATATTTAAATTTAATTATTATTATCGAAGAAATTCGAATAAACTTTAAAAAAATTAAGTGCATTTTTAAGTAAAAAGCTTCTATTTACGTATATAATATATAAATCTTTCTAAACTTTATTAATTTTTATTAATAATTTATTTATAATTATTTAAGTTTAATTAAATCTTTATTAGCGTTTAATAAATTTGAAAATAAAAGTCTTAATTTTTTATAATAATTTAACAATTTTAAAGATTTTGCGTTTTAAATTTTTAAAAAAGTCTTTATTAATTAATTTATTCTATATTATTTCAATTTTAATTTAAAGATTTGAATCGAAAGCAATATCTTTAATTTCGTAATTATTGTTGTGCTATTATAGATAAACTTGAATAGATTGCTTTATTTAATAATTTATATGTTTAAAATTATATTGTTTGTAAAATGCAATTACAAAATCTATAATAAAAAATTATTAACTATTGTTTGCGCTTTCAAGAAGTAATATTTAAAGTATACTAATATATTTGTCGAACAATTTATTAAAATTATTATTAATTATTGCAATTTAGAGCATTTTATAACTATTAAGCAACTTAATTGTTATTAAGTTTATTAAGTTCAATTTTTGTTCAAATTTAACTTTAAAATTATTTATCAATTAAATATATTAAACGCAAAGTCAAACAATTTAATTAAATAATCGCAAGATTTCCTTTTTAATAACAATAATTTTCGCAATTAATTTTAACAATAAACAATTTTTAAGCAACACAATTTAAGACTAAATATAATTAAAATTGTTGTATTAATTTTGCTACTATTAAGTATTATCTACAATTTAATAATAAAGTTGATTTATTTATTTTAAAACTTTATTAAGTTTAAACTAATTACTAACAAGAGAATCGCAAAAGCTTACAAAAAATTTACTTAAATTTTGGTAACAACTAACGAAAATATAAAATTATTTACGTTTTTATTGTTTATAATACTTGTATTACTTTAACAAAACAAACTTTGTTTTGTTAAATCTTTTCTTTTAGTTTCGTTATTTACTATTGTTATATTTACAATTTTTTAATCTATAGTTTTGTTATCTTTAATTATTAATTTTATTTTATTTTCTAATATATTTGCTTTGTCTACAACTTATTTGTTTATATTTGCAATTTTTTTTACAATTCAGTTTTCGTTTATTGTCGCAATTAATTTAATAGAAAAAAAGAAATTTAAAGTAAAACTTGATTTCGAAGTTTTTGTTTAACAAATATTAAAAATATATTTATATAATAAAAAGATAAAACAAATTATTTAAATTAAAAAAGCTAATAAATAAATTTTTTTAGCTATTTTTCGCAAGATAATTAAGTTAGAATTTAAAAATTATATAATAGTCGAATATTTAATAATTAATGTTAAGCATTTATTTGTTTAAAACAAAATATATATATTTTAAAATACAAATAATATTCTTCAAGTTAAAGCAATTAAATTTTAATATAAATTGTTAAGCGTTAAATATCTAGATCGAACAACTATTTTTAAAAAAATATAGTGTTACTATTATTAATTTATATTATATTTAAACGTTAAAAAATACGTTAAAAGCTATTTGATTTATAAGTACGTCAAATTATATTGCAAATATAAGTATAATCTATTAAAGTTTTTGTCTATTTTAAATTGTTATTAGTAAAATATATTTTGCGACTTTATTATTTTTCTATTGTTATATTATTATAAAGAAAAGATCTTCTAATATATTTTAATAATAATTGATAAATTATTCAAAAATAAGAAGTTTATATTTATAAACTCTTTAAAAGTTAAAGTTGTTATTTAAATCTTTATTAATTTTGTTTAACGCATTAAGAACTTTTTAGCTATTATTGTTTTCAATAAAGATATTTAATTTATTGTTTACTTCTAGCAACGTTTTTGCAAAAAATTAGAAATTAAATCTAAATTGTCAATTGCGTTCTATTTAAAAATCGACAATTAAATTAAAAATATTAATGTTATTTTTAAGCAATATCTTCGAATATATATGCAATATAATTAGAATAATTAAGTTAATTATTTTGCTATTGTCGAATTTGTCGCAAACAATTATATTAACAAGTTTATTAACTTATTTTTTTTTGTTATTAAAGACTATTTATTACAATTAAATCTAAAGTTATTTATAATTTTTTTTAACAATATTACGTTTAAAGCTCGTCGCAATATAAAAAACATTAATAAAATTATTAAAAAAATTAAGATTTTGCGAAACTTTCTTTATTAAGAGCTTATTTAAATTTAAGTTAAATAAATAGAATTTGCTAATTATAAACGTGTTGCAATCTTGAAATTCAAAGTTAATAATTAGATTATGCTTAATATTTAAAATATTAAAACGATTTAATTATACAAGTTTTTAAAGTATAAAAATACAAATCTTTATAAGATTATTTAAGCAATTAACAATTACGTTTACGAATTAAAATTGCTCGAATTAATAAAAATTTATTTAATATTTTATTTATAACTTTTGTATCTTAACAAAAGCAAGTTTTTATTAAATTAATAAATTAAGTTCTTGTTATTTGTTAATGTTGCTAACAATATTAACGACAATTTCGAATATTACATTAAAGATATCAAGATATTACAATATAACATACGCAAAAATAACGATAACGTAAATCTAAGTTTAATTGTTACTAATTACAAACGCAAAATGCTACAATATTAAATTCTCTTTACAAGCTATATAAACTACAACGATAAATCTAAATAATTAAACTATTTTATAGTTAACAATTGCTTTAACTTTGTTATTAACTTCTATTATAAATATTTAAACGCAACAAGATTTTATTAAACATTTAAAACGTCTTTTGATTAAGAATCTAATAAGTAGAATAGTTCGCATTTATATGTTTTTGCGTTCTATTATTACTATTATTAAAACGTCGCTTAATATATATTTATAATTTTTGTTATCGTATCTAGAATCGATCTTGAAAACGTATTGCTAATATATTAATATTGTTAAAAATTACTTGTTATGCATTTGTAATCGAAATTAAATTTAATATGTTATCTTGTTTTTTGCTATATTTAACAAGAATTTTAGAAACGCATTATTGATGCATTACTATTGCTAAAAGTTAATGAACATATATTTAAGATTTTTGTTATTGTCTTTATAGTATTTTTGTTAGACACTTTATAGTTGTCTCTTCTAAAGATTCTTTAAATCAAAATTGATTTAACATTCTTAAATATACGCACAATTGTGTATAAATTGTTGTTAAGATACTTTTATGTTATTTTCTTTCTTTGTATTGTAGATTTAGACAAACGTATTTAAACATAGTTAAAATTTGACAAATTTCGACTTTTTGTTGTCGCTATTTTTTTTGTTGTTGTTAACTCTCTCTTAGATTACGTAATTGATCGATCTCTTAAACTTTCTTAAATATAATCGATTTCTTGTTTTTCGTATTACATAATTTAGATTCTTCTCTTAGAATTAAAATTAATAATCTTTTGTACTCTTTTTAATTTTTCTACATTTAATATTTTCTTAAAATTTATTTATTTATTTTTCTTTTTCGATCTCGTCGTTGTTTAATAGTTGCTCGATATTTGATTTTTGTTGTTTAACAATTGTTTAACATTTCATTTTAAGTACTAGATCGTATTTAATAGACGTACTCGACACTAATTAAAGATAATTAAGAGCTAATTAAAATATTATTTGTAGCATATATGCTCTTTGCTTAGCATGTTATTGTTTTTTGCACATTTTGTTTTAAAATTTTCGATTATCTTTTTTCTATTTGACAAATTTATTCTTTTGTTCGACGTATATTAAAAACTTTAGTTTTGATTGTTAAATAATACTTAATATATATTCGATGTTAATCGAAGCTTGTACTTAACAAGCACTCGAAATTAACTAAAGTTAATTGAAAACGTTAATTGAGAAATTCGATATTGCTTTGTCGAAGCTCGCGAGTAAAAGAAAAAAATAGTATTACAATTTTAGACTAGATAGACTTTGCTCTTTGATTACTTTTTGGATTTTCGTCTTCTAGTCTTGAATATACTACGAGTAACGTCTAGTGTTTTGACACTTATAGTACTTATACTTATTTCCTGTACATAGTTAGTTTTGCATAGCTAGTATTCTCGTTAATTAACTACATACTAGTTATCAAAGCTCTAACCCTGACACAAGCACTGACCCCTTAATCTCCCTTATCCCTAGCACTAGCCCTCTTGTCCTGCAGAGCTCTTATAAGCCAAGGGCTTTTGCTGTAGACCTTCGTGCCACGGCCTTAATGGGAGCCAGCATCTGCTATGGATTATGATTACTCGATCAGACCTCATTCCTGCGCTGATCGTTCGAAGGGGGACAGAGCCCAAGTTCGATTAAAGTGCAGCGTCTGCTCTGGGTCGAATTACCTTATTGATCGTATATCTCGTTATGAGATAGCTACTGAAGTCTATTTGTCTCGCACTATTAAGTGCCATTGTCGTTGCGCTTAAACGAGTTGTTCCCTTCGTCCCCTTCGATCCAAGCATATTATCCAAGAAATCCAATAACGCAGTCGCAGCCTATAACAACATTGAGTATCGCGAGATCGCATTGCCTCAGTATTTAGACTATATAGAAAGATTATTGTAGCAGTGCGACGTTAGACAATGCGACGCTCGATTTAATGCGTCGCGACATTAAGTGTTGCATCTTTCTATGTATCGCGACATAAATGTCGCATTATTAAGCGTCGCATTTGTACAATAATCTTTCTATAGAATTTGAGAGCGATATCTCGAAAACCTGTTTTTGAAAAATAAATTTCAACATTATGTTTGCCATGCGATAGAGTCTTAATTACTACATTTTACATTAATTAGACTACGTTCGTCGCTAGATTTTAATAAGTTTTAATTTTTCTTAATTAAGTTATATACTAATAGTGTGTTGTATACGTGTGTTAGCATTAAAGCAAAAAAGTTTTTTTTCATTTTTTAGAATAAGAGGATTTTGGGATTTCGCCCTTAGATCTTATGCGAAAAAAAAAGTTCTATCACCTTATTGTATGCAGTTAGCATCTTGTCGAATTTAGCAGTTGCACGTGATACGGTACATAGTTATGCGAAATAATAAGTAAGCATAAGGTCTGACTACTGAGGCAAAGATCGCAAAGGATATGACTTTCGCATCACGGACAAATCTGAAAACTACAAATTCAAATTTGCTCGAGGCGTGGATCCGCGTCCAAGGATTCGCATGCTCCAATAGTGACCGGAAAGAAGCCGTTGTCGACTATGCTGACAAGATCCGACTATAACTGGAGAATCCCAAAGATAAAGATGACGTCGAGCTACTGCGTCCGGCCAGATAGCCTCCAACTCGGGTATATAGCGTTACACTTAACCCTGAACAGGTTCGGTGTGTAACGGACCTCGACGGAATTTCAATATACGGCCTGCGTAGATAGATCAAGTCCAAGGGTTGAACGAGGCGTGTCGCTGGAATCAAATCATATCTGTTCAGAGACTAGTGATTCTCATACCCTAAACAACTAAGGTAGAATACACAATCTAAGCACTTTCGTCTTCCATGCAATCCCGCTGTCACCATAGTTCTAAACATTCCAGGAAAATGAGCATGCTCGATGATCCAGACACTCAGGGTATTTAAACATCTGAGGCATATCAAGCGTCTTGAGTACTTCGGCTGCCCTTCACATACTGAACACTTTCATCAGCCATCATCGCCATGTAAGATAAACTGATAGTAGAATGCAAGCTGTTGCGATCGTGGCGCCATGGATCTATTTCATTTTCTATGCTAGTGCTTTCAGCTTCATTGGAACCTCTTTCCATGCTCCACCAACGCAGAACGTACTTGCGTCAGCCATCAATGCAGTCGTTCTCCACCTCTCTGTCTTAACGGCGTACAGTTGTCCTCCCAGTTTATGTCGTCATCGGTCCACCTCCATCCTACCATCCACCACCCTACCCACCTCACTGCCCAAACTTCAGCGTACACTGACCTCGTGGGTGATCGTCGAGGTTCAGTCGTTGCTGCCTAGGATGTTGGATCTGCGCAAGCGCCATCAACAGAATTGTACTTGGGATCCCTTGCAATTAGGTTACATGAGAAGCTTCCGCTCGCGCGATGATCCTGCGGAGCACGTGACGCTAAAGCAGCCGTCGGCAAATCTTCGGTATCTTGGCATCACATGTACTGTACTCGATTTCGATCTAGCAACATCAACATCACTGCAGCTTTTCTCGAAACAACGGTTGAGCCCGAAATGTTTATTCATCTGCTTATAAGCTCGATGCGGCGAAAGCTGGACTCCAGTAATTGGGCTGCTTTACATTGTACACGTCATCTCGATCAAAGTCTTCTAAACGCCCATTCAAGACAACGCCGAGTCTAAAGACCTGGGACGGATTGTTGCAACCTTCGACGATTTCTGTTACGTAGCAAATGCCACGTCAGGCTACGCGTCATCTTCTAGCGACGCGTCATCGTTTGGCTGAACGGCACAGACTTCTCAAGCATGGCTTTTTGTCGGCTGTCGGAAAATACTTTTATGCGCCAAGTCTATTCTTCAGTACAAGAGGATGGATGCGATCTCGCTGTCCAGTCTCTGGACAACCCACTTCCCAGCTATACAGAGTTCGAAGGCCTAGATTGCTGGCAGGATGAAGCTCAGCAGCATCGTTTGGTTTCTTTTCTCTTTCTGTCTCACTACAAAGGCAACATCCGGTACGCTTACTTGCAATCCTTCGACCTGTTCTTCTCTCAAGCTAAAATCCTCAAGCTACGTCCCTGACGGTCAAAAGTGGCAACTACTCCGTCTTGGGCTGCGGGGCCAGAACCGAGGGGGTGGGAGCCCTTGTCCAACAGTTGAGAAACGGCCTCGAGGTCGCTCACCAGACCCCCAGCACCAGTGTTGTCTATAATAAGTTCTTCAAAGGCGTTGACCCCACCGTCGTGAAAGGCGTTCTATCAGGCCTAGCCATCAGACTCAACATCCCGAACCAGGGCCAGCCCTGGCGTCCGAAAATCTTTTGCGCCAACCGGAACATGCCGAGACTTGTTCCACATGGGGAGATCTGTCAGGACCGTTCATTATATGCTACTGCATCGAGGCGTTATCAGTACGTGTTCCTCTGTCAAAAGATATTTAGTCTGAAAGGGCGTCCGGATGCAACCGACTGCGCTGGGACTCTAGCGCATGGTCTCGGGCCTACGGGACAAAGCCTCGCCAGGACGCAAATGACTGTTCTCCTGCATGAGCTTGTGGATATCTATCTTGTCTCGAGGCCGGGTATGCGGCCTTTGAGATCTAAAGTCTTTGGACTTAATGCTGTGATTGATCTACCGGCCTCCAAATCTGTCATCAACCCCGCCAACTATGTGTTCTATGTTGCAAGTACGTATTTGGCATTAATGTAGCTCCAGTAACGCCAGACACTGATATGGACAGATATTATGGCTCACTGTACGAGGTTCGAGCTTACTGAGTCTCTCAAATCACCAGAACCTAACCTCGGAGAATTGAATAGCACTAACATCTGATCCGGCCCCACTGTCGTGTATCAAGTGTCAACGGCCATACCAAGCTGTTTCTTCTGCTGGCAGGTCTTGGAGACAGCCCAGGTATCAAGGCTATCAATACTCTTAACATCTGTTTCAGAAATACCAGCGGGAAGCTCAGCGACACGTACAAGTAGCTCTTCAACAGCTTCATTTTCTACAAAACATAGACCAGCTAGTTGCCTCTAGTCGCCAAGTGTGTCAACAAAAGATTGCTGTATGCGCATCGTTTATTTTCGTTCGCTACGGGTATGATCTATTTCGTGTACTCGTCCGATACGCGTCGTCTGCCTTCCACTGCATGCCCGCAAAGCATACATATCTCTCACTTCTTGCGCATGTATGACCTCGACTTTGCTTGGATCCATGGACTAGCAGCGTGTTTTTCGGATCGCTGGAGCTCTAATTAGACGTGTTTTGACGGTGAGATCCCAATAACGGTATTCTAGTCCCGCTCATCTGCTCGGGACGTGCTGGTCAAATGGAGATTTCTGAGCCTGATAGTATTTTGATTGTATCGATATTGCTCTTATGTCGCCTTCTTCGTGCCATATCAATAAGTGCACTTGTTCAGTACCGGTTCTTCTCTTCTGATAAAGATCATGTGCGATCGAAAATCTCGTCCTTTTTTATATCGCAATTGGCCGCGAAGAGAATCAAGGAATGAATGATCTTCTCCTCTGGCACCACATGCGACAATTCCAGACACAGCGACGAAGATTTCGACAAGCTGGGTGGCTGTATCTAGGTTTCGAAGAGACTTCACAGCTGAAGGAAGCCTCACACATTAGAGATCGCGTGGGTACTAATCTCATAGAAGAAGGCTGGCGCTTACATTTCTCTCAGCCAATCGCTTGGATCCTGGCAAGTCTTCTCATACAATACAAGTATAAACTTATCCAAAGAATGCGAAACATGAATTCGGAGCTGACTATTCAATGTCTGTCAATGCACAGATCGTCTTCAAACAACAGGACATCTCGCCGCTTTCGACATGATCTGGATGCCCTCCCCTCGGTGGCTCCAATCCACAGTTCAATCTGCAAGCTTTGTCCCTCCTACATACGATCGCGTTATTGGAGATAGTCGGGCTCGAGGATGTCGACCTACATGTACCAAGCAGCGCATCACCTTCCATCATTGCCTCCATCCCTCAAGCATCTACTTGCATGCTTATTCGGATTCTTCACGTCCGAGCTGTTGCATCTCCTGACGCGTTCGGGGTCAGCCGTTTCTGGCTGCTGTTTCCTGCGGTGTCGTCATTTCGCCGGATGATACACGCTTTCGGAGCGGAAGTCTGCCATCTTCGGATCCTTCATGTCGGAGCTGGACCAACTCTGGACGTGCTGAGGAATCGCCGTATTATCGCTGCTGTTCCTCGCACCATCGCCACCTTGAAGATTTACGCGCGCTTCTCGAGCATTCATTCACCATCGTCTTCGCAAGCATCTTACCCCAGCTATTACACTCCCTGGAGCTTCGCATATCGACCGCTTATATCTTCTGTCTGCCGCACTGTCGACATCTCAAAGCTTCATATGCAGCATATTGGAGGCGGAACGACCCAAACTGCTATTTCCCTCTCGCCAAGCTGCCTACCGAAATCACGCTCATGATAGCCTCCTACCTAGATCCCATATCTCGAGTATGCTACAAAAAGACCATCTCATCACTTCTGGGGCCGAATCGATGTACCCAACGCCTTTTCCATGCAATCTGCATACCAACCCAACCTACCTGCAGGTCTCTCCACCGACGACAGAGATCTCATCAACTTCCTGCTTCGCGAGTATGATTTCAATCCACTCTTCGGCCCCATCTCGCGCCTGCTCGCCAATTGCCGTCGTTGGAGCGATGAGTGCAGGGCCAGCGGGGCGGGGTTGTCAAGCCTTCGCAAGCCCGGGAATGTGAATGAGAGGATCGTGCTCGACTGCGTGCGCAGGGGACTGGGAGTTGTGGAGGAGCTGCAGCTTCTTCTCGTGGAACGTGCGGGTCTGGACGGACAGAGCGGAATTCCACGGATAGAGATGGTGGATTTGGAAGGCGAGGTTCAGTTGCCAAATTCGCTGAAAGAGTACGCCTCCGCTTTCGCCGACGAGTCGTTGTCCTTATCGACTTATTGTTTGACATAGCTATTGTTTCACTGCTTCGGAGTTTCAGAGCGTGGGTGTGATGGATCAGTGCTCGGTCTGGCTTTTGGCGGTGGGTTGCTGCTTGGTAGCTTTCTGCAATCACAATCTTGAGGTGGAATCAGCCTTGTAATTCACCAGAAGAAAGAAAATAGCAAGCTCTCACCCACATTCACGACCATTCCGTGCCTACCCCTCATCACTCTCCTCCTCCACCGGCGCCGGCGTCCTCCTCTCCTCCCTCCTCTTCGGCCTCCTCCTCCTACTCCGACTAACATTACTCGCGCTATCATCCGGCGCAATCTCGCTCCCCCCCCACCCATCCTCCGTCTCACTCTCCCACCCTCCCCAGCCCACCCCCCCACACTGACTTGCCGGCGTGCCAAGCCTAGCGTCTGGATTCTCCCCGCCTCGCCGTGCCTGGTTCGCCATCGACAGGCCCGCGCCTCGTTCCCGGAGCGCAAGGCGCACGGTCTCGGCTTTGGAGTGCAGGGCCTCGAAGGCGTCCTCGAGGGCTTCCATGCCGAGGTAGATCTCGCGCTCGACTTCGGCGAGGACGGCGATTTCGGTTTCTTCGTC